>Ga0335077_10000407_pt1 | contig 47157 bp, 48 predicted proteins | sample Lox_Sample_31_FD_207151 | JGI IMG/M metagenome (GOLD analysis project Ga0335077, IMG submission 207151) | Soil microbial communities from Loxahatchee National Wildlife Refuge, Florida, United States - Lox_Sample_3.1 | ecosystem: Environmental > Terrestrial > Soil > Wetlands | place: USA... | reverse complement strand
CGCCTCGCCGGCTACTGGAACTCCGGCCAGGACTGCACCGCCGGCTCGCGCGTGATCGCCGGGCCGAAGATCTACGACGCGCTGCTCGAGGAGCTCGTGCCGCTGGTCGAGTCGCTGAAGGTCGGCGACCCGATGGAGAGCGACGAGATCGAGATGGGCCCGGTCATCTCGGGCGCCCAGCAGGAGCGCGTGCTCGGCTTCCTCGAGCGCGCGAAGGGCGCGACCGTCCTCACCGGCGGCGGCACGAACGGCGACAAGGGCTACTTCGTCAAGCCGACCGTCGTCGTCGACGTGAAGCAGACGGACGAGATCGTCCAGAACGAGGTGTTCGGCCCGGTCGTGACGGTGCAGCGCTTCGCCGACGACGACGAGGCGATCCGCTGGGCGAACGACGTCCGTTACGGGCTCGCCGCGTCGGTCTGGACGCGCGACGTCGGCCGCGCCATGAACGCCGTGCGCCGGCTCCAGTTCGGGACGGTCTGGGTCAACGACCACCTGCTCCCGCTCACGTCCGAGATGCCGCACGGCGGCTACAAGCAGTCCGGCTACGGCAAGGACATGTCGATCTACTCGATGGAGGAGTACACGCAGATCAAGCACGCCGCCGTGAAGATCGACTAGGGAGAAGACACAGCGGCTTGCACAGTCAAGGGCCTGGCCCCGAGGGGCCAGGCCCTGGCCGTTGGTGGGGCGGTATGTGGCGTCCGCAACTGACCTATTTCCGATTCAGTCGTCTAAGTCGGAGACACATACGGTTACCGGCTACCCTCTCCTCCGGAGGTCGGGCGTGGAACCAGACGAGCTGGGGGCTGCGGCCGCTGTTGCCGGGCGTTTCCTCGACAACATCGAGACCGTCGTCCACGGAAAGCGGGACCAGATCACCCTCGTCGTCGCGGCGCTGATGTGCGGCGGGCACGCCCTGCTCGAGGACGTCCCCGGCACCGCGAAGACGGTGCTCGCGCGCGCGATCGCGCAGTCGGTCGAGGGCGCGCACTCGACCCGGATCCAGTGCACGCCGGATCTCCAGCCGACCGACGTCACCGGCCTGTCGATCTTCAACCAGCGCGAGCGGGACTTCGAGTTCCGGCCCGGCCCGGTGTTCGCCAACGTCGTCCTCGTCGACGAGATCAACCGCGCGATGCCGAAGACGCAGTCGGCGCTGCTCGAGGCGATGGCGGAGCAGCAGGTGACGGTCGACGGCGAGACGCGCCTGCTCGCCGACCCGTTCCTCGTCATGGCGACGCAGAACCCGATCGAGTACGAGGGGACGTTCCCGCTCCCGGAGGCGCAGCTCGACCGCTTCTTCGTCCGGACGACGCTCGGCTACCCGGAGGCGGAGGACGAGCTGCGCATCGTCGACGAGCAGCTCGGCGGCCACCCGCTGACGCGGCTGAAGCCGGCGGTCGACCTCGACGACGTGTACGTGCTGCGCTCCGCCGTGGCCGAGGTCTTCGTCCACGAGGCGGTCGCCCGCTGGGTCGTCGACCTCGTCCGCGCGACGCGGCGCCTCGACATCGTCGCGATCGGCAGCTCCGTGCGGGGCTCGCTCGCGCTCAACCGCGCGGCCCGCGCCTGGGCCGTCCTGCACGGCCGCCGGTACGTCACGCCGGACGACGTCGAGCGGCTGTTCGTGCCGGTCCTCCTCCACCGCATCCTCTTCCGCCCGAGCTTCCTCGCGGACGTGCGCGACAAGGGCTGGGAGGCGTCGAGCGTCGAGGTGCAGGAGCGCTGCGTCGAGCTCGCGCCGAAGCCCGGCTTCGACATCGACCTCGACGTCCCGTCGGCAGTCGTCTAGTGGAACACGCCGTCTTTCCGCTGATCCCGCGACGGCGGGTGATCGGCCTCGCGTTCGGCGGCGTGCGCAGCGCCCGCCGCGGCACCGGCTCGGACGTCGCGAGCTCGCGGGCGTACCGGCCCGGCGACCAGGTCGCGTGGATCGACTGGGCCGCGTCCGCCCGCCTGTCGGCGGCGCGCGCGGACGACGAGTTCATCGTCCGCGAGCGGTTCGCCGACGAGGCGCCGCGCGTGGTCGTCGTCTGCGACCGGCGTCCGTCGCTCGGGATCGGGGCCTCGGCGCTGCGGTCGCTCGACAAGCCGCTCGCGCTGCTCGCCGCGATCGACCTGATCGGCGCGAGCGCGCGGGCCGCGCGCAGCCTCACCGGTTACGTCGACTACGCCACCGGCGAGCCCTACTGGCGGCCGCCCCGGTCCGAGCACCGCGCCGAGCCGCACACGTTCGAGCGTCCGTTCCACGCGCCGGCCGACACCGTCTCGCGCGGGCTCGAGTTCCTCGGCGAGCACCGGCGCGACCTGCCGACGCAGACGTTCGTGTTCGTCCTGTCCGACTTCTTCGTGCCGCCCGACGAGCGGACGTGGCAGCGCGCGCTCGAGCACCGCTGGGAGCTCGTTCCCGTCGTCGTGCAGGACCCGCGGTGGGAGCGGACCTTCCCCGACGTCGGCGGCCTCTCCGTCCCGTACGCCGATCCCCGGACCGGGCGCGTCTACCCGGTGTTCCTCACGGGCGACGAGGCGGCGCGCCTCCGCGGCGAGCACGAGCGGCGGTGGGACGATCTCGTCCGCTCGTTCCGCGGGCTCGGCCTCGAGCCGGTCGCCGTGCACGACCACGACCCGGGAGCGGTGCTCGCCGCATTCCTCCGCTGGGCCGACATGCGCGTGATGGCGAGAGGGCTCGTCGCGTGAAGCGGCCGCTGCTCGTCGCGGCGCTCGTCGCGCTCGCCGCCGCCGCGCCCGCGGCGGCGACGCTGCCGAGCCTGCCGTCCGGCTCCGCCGTCGGCGACGGCGTCCCGCTCAAGGCGTACGCGTCGCTGACGCCGCAAGTCCATCTGTTCGGCGACCCGATCCAGGCGAGCGTCGCCGTCGTCGCCGACACGAAGTGGGTCGACCCGAGGCGCCTGCGCGTGACCACGAGCTTCAAGCCGTACGCACCGGTGAAGGCGCCGACGGTGCTCCGCCTCGGCACCGGCCGCTTCGAGCAGATCACCTGGACCTGGACGCTCCGCTGCCTGAGCGCGCCGTGCGTGCCGCGCTACCCGCCGAGCGACACCGCCCACGTGTTCCGCTTCCCGCTCGCGCACATCGACTACCTCGACACGCACGGCCGGGTCTCGTACGGGATCACGACGAGCTGGCCGCCGGTCGAGGTGCTCTCGCAGCTGAGCCCGAGCTCGCTCGCGGTGCTCGGGCAGCACGGGCTGCCGTGGAAGGAGCACTTCACGCCGCTCGCCGCGCCGACGTACAGCGTGCGGCCCGGGCTCCTGTACTGGCTGTCGCTCTCGCTCGCTGCGGTGCTCGGCTGCGCGGCACTGCTCCTCGCCGGACGGTGGGTGCTGAGAATGCGGCCGCGCCGTCTCGCCGAGCCGGCGCTGTCGCCGTCCGCCACGCCGCTCGAGCGCGCGCTCGTCCTGCTCGCGTGGGCGCACGAGCACCACGACGAGACGCTCCAGCGGAAGGCGCTCGAGCGGGTCGCCGACGAGCTCGGCACGGAGGTCGCCGGCATCGACGAGCTCACCGAGAAGGCGCGCGAGCTCGCCTGGTCGTCGAGCGGGCCCGAGAGCGAGGAGTTCGACTCGTTCTCCGAGCAGGCGCGGGAGCAGGGCCACGTCCCGTCGCCGCCGTCGCAGGAGCACGCGTGAAGCTTCCCTCGGTCGACCGTCGCGGCGCGACGCCGCTCGGCGACGTCCGGCTGCTCGAGCGGCCCGCCCTGCGCACCTCGATCGTCCGGGTCGTGCTCGCCGCCGCGCTCGCGGGGACGCTCGCGCTCGCGGTGGTCGAGGCGCGCTCCACGGGCACCGGGCGCGCCGCCGTGCTCCCCACAGGGGCGAAGACCGGCGTCGTCGCGCTCGACATGTCGGCGAGCATCGCCGGCCCGGTCTACGCGCGTGTCGCGACGACGCTGAACGGGATCGTCGGAGCGAACCAGGCGATCGGGCTCGTCATGTTCTCCGACACGGCGTACGAGCTCCTGCCTCCGAACTCGCCGCCGACGGCGCTCAGCCAGTTCATCCCGTTCTTCGTCCCGACCTCGTACGCGCACGGGACGCCGGTCTTCGCCCAGAGCCCGTGGTCGCAGTTCAGCGGCGGGACGCGCATCTCCGCCGGGCTCGTCGCCGCGCGGCACGCGCTCCAGTCGGCCGGCGTGAAGCACGGGGCGATCCTCCTCGTCAGCGACCTCGACGACTCCGCCGGCGACCAGCCCGCGCTCGTGACGGAGGCGCTCGCGCTGCGGCACGCGCACATCCCGCTTCGGATCGTGCCGCTGTTCGCCGCCGCCCCGGACAAGCAGTTCTTCGCCACGCTGTTCGGCGACGGCGCGTTCGTCAACCCGAGGGCGTTCACCCACACGGCGAAGCAGCACCAGACGGCGATCGCCGCCACGGAGCCGTGGGCGCTGCTCGCGATCGGGCTCCTGCTCGTGCTGCTGCTCGCCGGCAACGAGCGGCTGAACGGTCGGCTCGCGATCGGAGCGCCGGCGTGAGGCACGTGCGCCGTCACTGGGCCGCGATCGCCGCCGTCGCGTGCGCCGCCGCGGCCGCGGTGCTCGTCCTCTTCGCCCTCGACGTGCACATGTGGCAGACGAGCATCGTGCGCGACGACCTCCGCTTCCGCGCGATGCACTCGCACCGCTCGCTCTGGCGGCCGCCGACGACGCTTCCCGGCGACCCCGCGCGGCTCGCGCTCGGGCTCGGCGACTCGTTGGCGTACCGGCGCGCGATGCAGCTGTTCTGGTACAGCCGCGTCGGCGCCGACCCGGAGACGCGGCAGGACCTGCCGACGACGCGCGCGCAGACGGAGGAGAGCCTCCAGGCGGTCGTCGACTCGGGGGCGCCGGCGAAGGTGCGCTCCGCCGCGGCCAACCTCCTCGGCGTGATCGTCGTGACGAGCCCGCTCATCTCCGATCCGACCGCACAGGTGACCACCCTTCGCCGTGCGGTCGGGTTCTTCCAGGAGTCGATCGCGATCGACCCGACGAACGGCGACGCGAAGCAGAACCTCCAGCTCGCGCTGCTGCTGAAGCGGCCCGGCAAGTCGAGGGTCGGCCGCGACGCGCGCGGCGGCTACGGCTTCGGGCGCGGCCGCGGCGCGAGCCAGTCCGGCAGCGGCTACTGATGCTCGCCGTCTCGTTCCTCACTCCGTGGTGGGCGGTCTTCGCGCTCGCCGCGGCGGTCCCGCTCGCGGCGCTCGCGGCGACGGAGCGGCGCGCGACGCGGATCCGGGAGCTCTTCGCCGTCCCCGGGCCCGGCCGCCGCGCGCTCGTGCCGGTCGTCGTCGCGCTCGTGCTCCTGCCGGTCCTCGTCGGCGTCGCCGCCGCGCAGCCGGTCGTCGTCAACCGGCAGCTGCTGAACGAGCGGGCCGACGCGGAGGCGTTCTTCGTCTTCGACACCTCGCTGTCGATGACGGCCCGGAGCGCGGCCGGCGCGCCGTCCCGGCTCGCGCGCGCGAAGCGGCTCGCGCTGAGGCTGCGCGCCCGCCTTTCCAACGTCCCGACCGGGATCGCGACAATGACGGACCGGACGCTGCCGGAGCTGATGCCGACAACCGACTCGGCGCTGTTCCAGCGGACGCTCGCCGCCTCGGTCCGGATCGACAGCCCGCCGCCGAGCCAGTCGTACCGCGGCCGCGCGACCACGTTCGGCGCGCTCGTGCCGATCCTCCAGTCGCACTTCTTCTCGACGGCGATGCCGCACCGGCTGATCGTCGTCTTCACCGACGGCGAGGCGAGCCGCCTGCCGGGGAGCGTGAAGTACCTCGTCCACCCGGGCGGCGGGCTGACCGTGCTCTTCGTCCACGTCTGGCAGCCCGGCGAGCGGATCTTCGCGGCCGGCGGCCGTCCCGACCGCGGCTACGTCTCCGACCCGACGAGCGCCGACGCGCTCGCGACGTTCGCGACGCTGATGGACGGGAGGTCGTTCCCGGAGAGCCAGCTCGGCGGCGTCGCGGCCGCGGCACGGGCGGGCATCGGCCATTCCGGCACGCAGCGCCGCGTCGAGTCGTACGCCCGCGTGTCGCTGGCGCCGTGGGTCCTGCTCGCCGGCGTGCTCCCGCTCTCGTTGCTCTTATGGAGGAGGAACTTCTAGGGGCGTGCGCTAGGCGTCGCCGAGCGCCGGCGGGTGCTCGACGGTGGCGAGCTGCTCGTACAGCTTCCAGCGCTCCTCGACGTCGCGCTGCTCCTCCGCCGCGAGATGCGCCGCCTCGTCCGGGTTCGCGCGCGACAGCATCGCGAAGCGGTTCTCCTTCGCCGTGAACTCGGCGACCGGGATCTTCGGCGCGCGCGAGTCGAGCTGGAACGGATGCTCGAGCCGCGGGTCGTAGCGGTAGAGCGGCCAGTAGCCGGAGTCCGTCGCCTCCTTCTGGTGCGCCATCGCCGTCGACATCTCGATCCCGTGGGCGATGCAGTGGCTGTAGGCGATGATCAGCGACGGGCCGTCGTACGACTCCGCCTCGGCGAACGCCTTCACCGTCTGCGGGTTGTCGGCGCCGAGCGCGATCTGTGCGACGTACACGTTGCCGTAGCCGGCGGCGATGAGGCCGAGGTCCTTCTTCGCCGTCAACTTGCCGCCGGCGGCGAACTTCGCAACCGCGCCGCGCGGCGTCGACTTCGACGCCTGGCCGCCGGTGTTCGAGTAGACCTCGGTGTCGAGGACGAGCACGTTGACGTTCGCGCTCGACGCCAGCACGTGGTCGAGCCCGCCGAAGCCGATGTCGTAGGCCCAGCCGTCGCCGCCGACGATCCAGACCGACTTCTTCACGAGCGCGTCGGCGATCGTCTCGAGGCGCTTCGCCTCGGACGAGCCGAGGCCGGCGAGGATCGTCTTCAAGCTCGCGACCCGCTCGCGCTGCGCGATCACGCCCGCCTCGTCGCCCTGGTCGGCCTCGAGAATCGCCTGCCGCAGGTCGTCCGGAACCGCGCCGTTCAGCGTCCCGAGCAGACGCCGCGCCTGCTCCGCCTGCTGGTCGAGCGCGAGCCGCATCCCGTAGCCGAACTCGGCGTTGTCCTCGAACAGCGAGTTCGACCACGCCGGGCCGCGGCCGTCCGCGTTCGTCGTCCACGGCGTCGTCGGGAGGTTGCCGCCGTAGATCGACGAGCACCCGGTCGCGTTCGCGACGAGGAGGCGGTCGCCGAACAGCTGCGTCAGCAGCTTCAGGTACGGCGTCTCGCCGCAGCCGGCGCACGCGCCGGAGAACTCGAACAGCGGCTGGAGCATCTGCGAGCCCTTCACCGTCGCCGGCTGCACCTTCGTCCGGTCGATCTCCGGGATCGCGAGGAAGAACTCCCAGTTCTCACGCTCGCGCTCGTCGTGCTCTGCCTTCGGCAGCGAGTCGAGCGACCGGTGCTCCGGGTTCGCCTTGTCCTTCGCCGGGCAGGTCTCGACGCAGATCCGGCAGCCGGTGCAGTCGTCCGGCGAGACCTGGATCGTCATCAGCATCCCCGGCAGGTCCTTCGCGCGCCAGTCCTTCGAGCGGAACCCCTCGGGCGCGCCGGCGAGCGCGTCGGGCTCGTACACCTTCATCCGGATCGCGGCGTGCGGGCAGACGAGCGCGCACTTCGCGCAGTCGATGCAGATCGACTCGTCCCAGATCGGCAGCTCCTCGGCGAGGTTCCGCTTCTCGAATCGCGCCGTCCCGACCGGGAAGGTGCCGTCGGCGGGGAGCGCGCTGACCGGGAGACGGTCGCCGTCGCCGCCGATGAGCGCACGCAGCAGGTCCGGCGTGTCCGCCTCGAACTCGATGTGGCCGTTGAGGCTCGTCACGGCCCCGGGCACGTCGACCTCGTGGAGGGAGTCGAGCGCGAGGTCGACGGCCCGGAAGTTCCGCTGGACGACCTCCTCGCCGCGCTTCGCGTACGTCTTCGCGATCGACTCCTTGATCGCGCCGATCGCGCGCCTGCGGGGGAGCACGTCGGCGAGCGCGAAGAAGCACGTCTGGAGGATCGTGTTCGTCCGGCCCGGCAACCCGGCCTCGCGCGCCACCTTCTTCGCGTCGATCACGAACAGGCGGATCTTCTTCGCGAGGATCTCCTCCTGGATCGCGCGCGGCAGCCGGTCCCAGACGTCGTCGGGGCCGTACGGGCTGTTGAGCAGGAACGTGGCGCCGGGCTCCGCGACGCCGAGCACGTCCATGCGGACGAGCAGGTCGAAGTTGTGGCACGCGACGAACTGCGCGTGCTCGATCAGGTACGAGGAGCGGATCGGGTGCGGGCCGAAGCGGAGGTGGGAGACCGTCGTCGAGCCGGACTTCTTCGAGTCGTAGACGAAGTACGCCTGCGTGTAGAGGTGCGTCGACTCGCCGATGATCTTCGCCGAGTTCTTGTTCGCGCCGACGGTGCCGTCGGAGCCGAGCCCGTAGAAGACGCAGCGGCGGCTGTCGCCGTCCGGCTCCGTGTCGAACGACGGGTCGTACGCGAGGCTCGTGCCCGAGAGGTCGTCGTCGATGCCGACGGTGAAGTGGCGCTTCGGGTGGTCGTCGCGGAGATGCTCGAACACCGCGGCCGCCATCGCCGGCGTGAACTCCTTCGAGCCGAGCCCGAAGCGTCCGCCGATCACCTTGCGCGGGAGCCGGTCGTGCTCGATCAGCGCGGAGACGACGTCTTCGTAGAGCGGCTCGCCGACGGCGGCGGGATCCTTGCTCCGGTCGAGCACGGCGATCGACTTGACCGTCTCCGGCAGCGCGGCCGCGAGCGCGGCGCCGTCGAACGGGCGGTAGAGCCTGACCTTGAGCACGCCGACGTGCTCGCCCTTCTGCCGCAGCGCGCCGACGGCCTCCTCGACCGCCCCGGCGCCGGAGCCCATGACCACGACCACGCGCTTCGCGTCCGGCGCGCCGACATAGTCGAACAGCCCGTAGCGCCGGCCGGTGAGCGCGGCGAGCCGGTCGAGCTCCTCGGCGACGATCCTCGCGGTCGCCGCGTAGTAGGGGTTCGCAGCCTCGCGCGACTGGAAGAAGACGTCGGGGTTCTGCGCCGAGCCGCGGATGACCGGGTGGTCGGGCGTGAGGGCGCGCGCCCGGTGCGCGCGGACGAGCTCGTCGTCGACGAGCGCGCGCAGGTCGTCGTCGCTCAGCCCCTCGATCACGTTCACCTCGTGCGAGGTGCGGAAGCCGTCGAAGAAGTGGAGGAACGGGACGCGCGCGCGGAGCGTCGCCGCGGTGGCGACGGCGGCGAAGTCGTGCGCCTCCTGGACGTCGGAGGAGCACAGCAGCGCGAAGCCGGTGCCGCGGGCGGCCATCACGTCGCTGTGGTCGCCGAAGATCGAGAGCGCGTGCGTCGCGAGCGCGCGCGCCGCGACGTGCATGACGAACGGCGTCAGCTCGCCCGCGATCTTGTACATGTCGGGGAGCATCAGCAGCAGGCCCTGCGACGCCGTGAACGTCGTCGTCAGCGAGCCGGCCTGGAGCGCGCCGTGGACGGCGCCGGCGGCGCCCGCCTCGGACTGCATCTCGACGATCGTCGGGACGTCGCCCCAGAGGTTCGGCTTGCCCTTCGCCGACCACTCGTCGGCGAACTCGCCCATCGCCGACGCGGGCGTGATCGGATAGATGGCAACGACCTCGCTCGTCTTGTGTGCGACGAGCGCAGCCGCTTCGTTTCCATCGACGACGAGGCGCTGTCCACTCACGGTTCCCACACTCGCGGACCGACGGTCGAGGCGCATCCGGGCGGGCTCCCAAACGGGCTCGGTACTACTCCGCAGGCCCGACCGCGGCTGGATCCAGGGTGGCCGTCGGGAGGCCGGAAACGCGCGTCCGGAGCCGCTTTCGGGTCCAGAGGCCTCGGACCCGGGTGAAACGCCGCACCCCCCGTCAGGGGCGGCCCCGATGGTGCTCCGACGGCGCCGCCGGAGGTTCACCGCGATGGCGACGACGGCTGATCTTCGCCCCGGGCCGGACGGCTTCTTCGGCATCCGCTTCGAGTCGATCGGCGGGCTCGGCGCGCATCTCGCCGGCCAGATGCTCGGCGAGGCCGGGGTGCTCCGGCAGGGGCTGAACGGCTCGCACTTCTCCTCGTACGGCTCGGAGAAGAAGGGGACGCCGGTGAAGTCGTTCGTCCGCTTCTGCGCGCCCGACCGCGCGATCCGGACGAACAGCCCGGTCGAGACGCCGCAGGTCGTCGCCGTCTTCCACGAGGCGCTGGCGAAGTCGACGAACCTGACGGCGGGCCTCGATCCCGACGGCACGCTGCTCGTCAACACGACATCGTCGCCGGACGAGGTCCGCGAGCGGTTCGGGGTCGCGTCGGGCACGGTCGCCGTCCTCGACGCGCTCGGGATCGCGGTCGAGGAGAAGACGCGCGTGAACACGGCGATGCTCGGGGCCGTCGTCCGCTTCTGCCCCTTCATCGAGCCGGACGTCGTGCGCGACCAGATCCGCGACACGTTCTCCCGCCGACACCCGGAGGTGGTCGACGCGAACATCCGCACCTTCGACCGCGGCTACGAGGAAGTGCAGTTCACGACGGTGCACGCCGAGGGCGCGGCGCCCTCCGCCCCGGTCCGCGCGGCGCCGTCGTTCGGCTACCTCCAGGCGCCGATCGGGGGAGCGATCCTCGAGGCGGCGAACAGCGTCGCGAAGGACATGAGCACCTCGCGCCAGGGCTTCATCCCGGCGCTCGAGCTCGACAAGTGCGTCCACTGCGGGCTCTGCGACATCGTCTGCCCGGACCTCTGCCTCGTCTGGGAGGAGGAGCCGACCGACGACGGGTTCGCGGTGCGGCTGCGCGGGATCGACTACCGCTACTGCAAGGGCTGCCGCAAGTGCGTCGACGACTGCCCGACCGGCGCGCTCACGGAGATCCGCGAGGAGGACGGCTGGGCCGACGCGCACACGGTTCCGCTCTACCCGGCACTCGAGACGGCGGGAGCACGCTGATGGCGATCGCAGAGAGACCGGAGACCGCCGCCGCGCAGGTGACGGCGTTCAAGACCGGCAACGAGATGGCCGCGCTCTCCGCGCAACACATCGACTTCCACGTGATGGGCTACTACCCGATCACGCCGTCGACGGAGATCGCCGAGCTGATCGACGAGGCGAAGGCGGAGGGCCTGCACAAGATGGTCATGATCCCGGCCGACGGCGAGCACGGCGCGGCCGGCATCTGCTACGGCGCGGCCGTCGGCGGCGGGCGCGTGTTCAATGCGACGAGCGCGCAGGGACTCCTGTACGCGCTCGAGGAGTACCCGGTCCAGTCGGGCACGCGCATGCCGATGCTGCTCGACCTCGCCACGCGCACGGTCAGCGGGCCGCTCGACATCCGCGGCGACCACTCCGACGTCTACTACGCGCTCAACACCGGCTGGCTGATCTTCATGGCGCGCGACCCGCAGGCCGTCTACGACCTGAACGTGTGCGCGCTCCGCGTCGCCGAGCGGGCCGACGTGCGGCTGCCGGCGATCGTCGCCTTCGACGGCTTCTTCACGAGCCACCAGAAGCGCCGCGTCGACTACTTCGAGGATCCGGCGGTCGTCCGGGAGTTCCTCGGCCCCTTCACCGAGACGATCGCCGCACTCGACCCGCGGCACCCGGTGACGATCGGGCCGTACATGAACGACCCGGATCTGATCAACAACAAGATGCAGCTGAGCCTCGCGATGGACGCGGCGCTCGCGGCGATCCCCGACGTGTTCGCGGACTACGAGCGGCTGAGCGGCCGGCGCTACGACGTCGTCGACCTGTACCGGATGGAGGACGCGGAGGTCGCCGTGCTCCTGCTCAACTCGGCGGCCGAGACGGCGAAGGACGCCGCCGACCGGCTGCGCGAGCAGGGGATCCGCGCCGGCGTCGTCAGCCCGAACGTGCTGCGGCCCTTCCCGGCGGAGATCCTCCGCGACGCGCTGCGCGGCGTGCGCGCACTCGTGGTCGGCGACCGCGCCGACTCGTACGGCTCCGGCGGCGGCAACCTCGCGCACGAGGTGAAGTCGGCGCTGAAGGACGACCCGTTCAACCGGACCGTCTGCCTCAGCCGGATCTACGGGCTCGGCGGGCGCGACTTCTACCCCGAGGATGCGGAGACGTTCTTCCGGCTCGCGATCGACACGGCCGAGCGCGGGCCGGTGCACCCGTCGTTCGACTACTACGGCGTCGTCGCCGGCGACCCGGCGAAGGTGCCGGTCCGCCCCGGGCTGCCGCCGCTCGAGAAGCGCGAGACCGTCAGCGGCCGCATCACCGTGACCGAGAACGCCGAGACCCGCCGGCTCGAGGTCGACGCGCCGCCCGCGTGGCAGCTCGCCGCGCGGCCGAAGCGCGTCGCGCCCGGCCACGGCGCCTGCCCCGGGTGCGGCGTCTTCCCGGCGCTCGACCAGTTCCTCCGCGGGATCGAGGGCGACGTCGTCGTCCTCTACCAGACCGGCTGCGCGATGGTCGTCTCCACCGGCTATCCGTACACGTCGCACCGCGTCACGTACGTCCACAACCTCTTCCAGAACGGCGCCGCGACGCTCGGCGGGCTCGTCGAGATGTTCCACGAGCGCGTGCGCCGCGGCGAGCTCCCGGCCGGCGACGACATCACCTTCGTGATGATCAGCGGCGACGGCGGGATGGACATCGGCACCGGCGCCGCCATCGGCGCCGCGCTGCGCAACCACAAGCTGATCATCGTCGAGTACGACAACCAGGGCTACATGAACACCGGCGCGCAGCTCTCGTACTCGACGCCGCTCGGCCATCGCACCTCGACGAGCCACGTCGGCCCAGGCGAGCACGGCAAGGCGTTCCACCACAAGGACATGCCGCAGCTGATGGCGGCGACGAACATCCCGTACGTCTTCACCGGCGTCGAGGGCTTCCCCGACGACCTGCTCCAGAAGGGCGCGAAGGCGCAGTGGTACGCGCAGCACGAGGGGATGGCGTACGGGAAGGTGCTCATCTCCTGCCCCCTCAACTGGCTGACGGAGGACCGCAAGGGGACGGACATCGTCCAGGCCGCCGTCGACTGCTGCTTCTTCCCGCTGTACGAGATCGAGCGGCACAAGACGGCGCTCACGTACGACCCGGAGCCGCTCGACCGGCGGATCCCCGTCGCCGACTGGCTGCGGATGATGGGCAAGACGAAGCATCTCTGCCGTCCGGAGTTCGAGCTCGAGCTCGCGCAGATCGAGGCCGAGGTCGACCGGCGCTGGCTGCGGCTGAAGGCGATGAACGACCACCCGCTGCTCTAGGGAGACGCCATGGCGAGGATTCTCGAGAGACGCGAACTGACCCCGGTGACGAAGCTGTTCGTCGTGCGCGCGCCGCTCGTCGCGCGCAACGCACGGCCGGGCCAGTTCGTGATCGTCCGCGTCGACGAGCACGGAGAGCGCGTGCCGATCAGCCTCACGGACTTTGACCCGGCCGCGGGCACGATCACGCTCGTCGTCCAGGAGGTCGGCAAGACGAGCGGGCTGATCTGCCGGCTCGAGGAGGGCGAGGAGATGCTCGACCTCGCCGGGCCGCTCGGGCAGCCGGCGCCGCTCCTCGACGCGGGCCACGCGGTGCTCGTCGGCGGCGGCTTCGGCGCGGGCGCGGTGCACCCCATCGCCCGCGAGCTGCGCCGGCGCGGCGTGCGCGTCACGTCGATCGTCGGCGCACGCACCGCCGAGCTGTTGATCCTCCGCGGGCTGCTGGAGCCGGAGAGCGACGAGTACTTCCCCTGCACCGACGACGGCTCGCTCGGGTTCCACGGCTTCACGGCGCAGCTGCTCGGGCAGATGCTCGACGAGGGCGCGGGGTTCACGCACTGCTACGCGATCGGCCCGATGCCGATGATGCGCGCGGTCGCCGAGACGACTCGCCCCTACCGCGTGACGACGTTCGTGTCGCTCGACCCGATCATGCTCGACGGCACCGGCATGTGCGGCGCGTGCCGCGTCTCCGTCGGCGGAGAGACGAAGTTCGCCTGCGTGGACGGGCCGTTCTTCGACGCGCACGCCGTCGACTTCGACGAGGCGGTCGTCCGCTCGAAGATGTACGTCGACCAGGAGCGGCTCGCCGTCGAGCTGGCCGCCGCGGGGAGGTGAGGGATCGTGCCGATCGTCTATCCGACGAAGATCGAGATGCCGGCCCTCGACCCGGTCGAGCGTCGCGAGACGTGGGACGAGGTGGCGGTCGGCTACACGGTCGAGCGCGCGCTCGCGGAGGCGCGGCGCTGCGTCCAGTGCCAGGATCCCGTCTGCGAGCAGGGCTGCCCCGTCGGCGTGCCGATCCGCTCGTTCGTGCGCCGGGTCGCGCTCGGCGACTTCGAGGGCGCCGCCCAGCTGATCCGGACGAAGAACGTCCTCCCCGCGATCTGCGGGCGCGTCTGCCCCGTCGAGCACCAGTGCGAGTCGCGCTGCTCGGTGCACGGGCGCTTCGACCCGGTCGGGGTCGGCCGGCTCGAGCGCTTCGTCGCCGACTGGGAGCGCGCGCACCGCACGAACGGGACCGCGCCCGCGGTGGCGCCGCGGCCCGAGAAGATCGCCATCGTCGGCTCCGGCCCGGCGGGGCTGACCGCGGCGAGCGACCTCGTCCAGCTCGGCTACCAGGTGACGGTGTACGAGGCGCTGCACGCGATCGGCGGCGTCCTCCGCTACGGCATTCCCGAGTTCCGCCTCCCGAAGGCGATCGTCGACGAGGACGTCGAGCGGCTGCGCGCGCTCGGGGTCGACTTCGAGACGAACGTGATCATCGGGAAGACGGTCACGATCGACGAGCTGCTCGGCGATCTCGGCTATTCGGCGGTGTTCGTCGGCACCGGCGCCGGCTCGCCGAAGTTCATGAACGTCCCGGGCGAGAACCTCAAGGGCGTCTACTCGGCGAACGAGTACCTGACGCGGGTGAACCTCATGCGGGCGTACTCGTTCCCGGAGTACGACACGCCGGTGAAGCGGCCGGCGCGCGCTGCGGTGATCGGCGCGGGCGACACGGCGATGGACGCGGCGCGCGTCTCGATCCGTCTCGGCGCGAAGGAGACGCACGTCGTCTACCGCCGCACGCAGGCGGAGATGGGCGCGCGCGCGGAGGACTACAAGCGGTGCGGCGAGGAGGGCGCGATCTTCGACTGGCTGACCGCGCCGGTGCGCTTCCTCGGCGACGACGAGGGCTGCGTCCGTGCGATGGAGTGCATCCGGATGGAGCTCGGCGAGCCAGACGAGTCGGGGCGGCGCCGCCCGGTGCCCGTCGAGGGCTCCGAGTTCACGATGGAGGCGAACCTCGTCGTGATTGCGCTCGGCACGAACCCGAACCCGCTGATCCCGCTGACGACCGAGGGGCTCGAGACGAACGCGCACGGCTGCGTCGTCGTCGACCCGGAGACGGGCCGCACGAGCCGGGAGGGCGTCTACGCCGGCGGCGACATCGCCACGGGCGCGGCGACGGTGATCCTCGCGATGGGCGCCGGCCGCAGGGCCGCGACCGCGATCGACGCGTACGTCGGCGGCAAGGCCCCGGCCGCGGCCTGACGTGCTTCGGGCCGTGCCCCTGCGGGACACGGCCCGGTGTCAGACACACGGTTTGCAGAAGCGTCACGACTTCCAGACGAAAGGTGCGTAGACGATCCACAGCTCCGCGTGGCGGAGCCGGATCGCCGCGCGCGCTTCCCGGGGGCGGGACACGTCCCGGTGTCAGACACCGACATGGAAGCGTCACGGCTTCCCGGCGCCGAGGCCCTACGATTGGGACATGGACGATGCGGCGGGAGAAGCGGCGTTCGAGCAGCTCGTCCAGGACGCGCTCGACGCACTGCCCGAGGACATCCTCGCGCTGATGGACAACGTCGCCGTCGTCGTCGAGGACGAGCCGCCGCCGGACGCGAATCTGCTCGGCCTCTACCGCGGCATCCCGTTGACCCGCCGCGGCGTCGGCTACGCGCTGCCGGGCTACAGCGGCGTCCTGCCGGACAAGATCACGATCTACCGCGGCCCGCTCGAACGCCACTACGGCGACGACCCCGAGCGGCTCGCCGCGCAGGTGCGGCGCGTCGTCTGGCACGAGATCGCGCACCACTTCGGGATCAGCGACGGGCGGCTGATCGAGATCGACCGCTACTGAGCGGCACTCAGCGTCCGCCGCTTCGGGCATGATGGGGGCCGTCGTGGTGGAGGCGATCCACATCGGCCCCGAGAAGTCGCCGGCGTTGCACGCGGTCGATTCCGTCGTCGCGGTCGCCGGCAAGGGCGTCGAGGGCGACCGCCACTACCGCGAGGGCGGGGCGAAGCCCGGCCAGGCGCTGACGCTCGTCGAGGCCGAGAACGTCGAGGACGTCGGACTCGCCGCCGGCGCGACGCGCCGCCAGCTGACGACGCGCGGCGTGCGGCTGAACGACCTCGTCGGCAAGCGTTTCCGCGTCGGCGACGTCGAGTGCTACGGCGTCGAGCTCTGCGAGCCGTGCCTCCACCTCCAGGAGATGACGCGGCCCGGGATCATCGAGGAGCTCGCGCACCGCGCCGGCATCAACGCCGACATCCTGGTCGGCGGCGTGATCCGCGTCGGCGACGAGGTCGCCGAGCTCTAGATCTAGAGGGGCGAGCCGACGCGCAGGAGGTTCCCGCTGCGGTCGACGAGCGCGAACTCGCGGAGACCGTACTCGGTGTCCACCGGCGGCATCAGCCGGCTGCCGGTCTTCGGATCCGGCTCGACGCCGATCGCCTCCCACTCGCGATAGAGCGCGTCCGCGTCGGCGACGTAGACGTAGCACTGGCCCGCCGTCGGCAGGACGGGAACCGCGTGCTCCTCCACGAGACGGAGCCTAGCCGAGCGGGATCCGCGCGGGCAGCGCCTCGACGGCGCCGTACGCCTCCGTCGACCGCGCCGCGACCTCGACGGCGTGCGGCAGCGCGTCGGCGGCCGCCTGCGGGTCGAAGCCGCCGGCCGCGAGCGCCGCGACGAGCACTCCCGTGACCGCGTCGCCGGCGCCGGTCGTGTCGACGACGCGCGCCGCGATGCCGGGCGCGTCCGCGTGTGCGTCGCCGCGCAGCAGCGCGCCGTCCGCGCCGAGCGTGACGACGGCGAGCCGGGCGCCGAGCGACGCGCAGACCGCCTCGGCCGCGCGCGCCGGATCACCGACCCCGCCGAGCAGCGACGCCTCCTCGCGGCTGAGCTTCACGAGCAGGGCGCCGGCGCAGAGCTCGCGCACGACGCCGACCGCCTCGTCCTCGGAGGCCCAGCGGTGCAGCCGCAGGTTCACGTCGACGACCAGCGGCAGCCCCGCCTCGAGCGCGAGCGCCCGGGCGCGCCGGCACACCTCGCGCTCGCCCTCGCCGACGAGCGTGTTCGAGCCGAGCTCGACCGCGGAGCAGGAGCCGATCGCGTCCTCGAGACGCGGCTCGAGCGCCCGCACCGCCGGCTCGATCCCGTCGCCGTAGATGAGGAAGTCCGGCACCGCGTCGAGGTCGATGACGTCGAACGCCACCGCCGTCCGCACGCCGGGGAGCCGCGCCCACCACTCGCGCCCGACCCGCTCCTCCGTCAGCCGCGCCGCCAGCCAGTCGCCCCACTGGTCGTCGCCGACGCCGCCGCCGAGCGCGACCTCCGCCCCGCACCGCGCCGCCACGATCGCCGCGTTCGTCGGCGCGCCGCCGCAGTGCGGCACGAACGGCCCCGCCTCCGGCCAGCCGTAGACCGGCCGCTCGCAGATCAGATCGACGAGCGTCTCACCGATGAAGAGGACGGGCCGGGACACGAGCGGAGCCTACGGGGCGACGGGGGCGGACGCAGCGCCCGCCCCCACCCCTGGTCGTTACGGCGTGTACAGGTACTTCTTGATCGCAGGCGAGCTGACGTTCGCCTTCGTGACGATCGCCGAGCCGGTTCCGTAGTGCGGCTGGATGCCGGTCTTGTGGCCGGTCACGTACGCATACGCGAGCTGCACGGCCTTCTGGCCGATCCCGTACGGGTACTGCGCGATGAGCGCGTCGATCGTCCCTTCCTTCAGGGCCTGCACCTGCGGCGGGCCTGCGTCGAACTCGACGAGCTTCACCTGGCCCGCCTTGCCGGCGGACTTCACCGCTGCGGTGACGCCGTTGCCGGAGACGACGTTCATGGCGAAGATGCCCTTGAGGTTCGGATGCGCCGCCATGAGCGCCGACGTCTGGTTGCTTGCCTTGGTCTGGTCGTCGTTGCAGTACTGGATCCCGAGGTAGTGCACCTTCGGGTACTTCTTCAGCTCCAGGGCGAAGCCCTGGGCGCGCTGGTCGGTGGTGCTGATGCCCGGGTTGACGCTGATCGCGGCGACGTCGCCGGAGCCGCCGATCGCCTTGACGAGCGCGTCGGCCGCGGCCTTACCGCCTGCGAGGTTGTCCGTCGAGACGTTCGTGAACGCGATCGGCTTCGTGATGAACGTGTCCACGGTCGCGACCGGGATCCCGGCGCTGATCGCCCGCTGGATCGGCTGGATCAGCGCCGTCTTGTCGGTGGGTGCGATCAGGATCGCATCCGGGTGCTTCGCGATCGCCCCGTTGAGATACGGGATCTGCGTGTTCGGGGCGAACGACGCGGGCGAGCCCGTGAAGACGACCTTCACGTTCCCGAGCTTCGCCGCCGCCGCCTGCGCCCCCTTGTTCATCGTGAGATAGAAGGCGTCGGAGGCGATGCCTGCGACGAGGTAGAACGTGTAGCCGGCCTTCGCCTGCTGTGTCTTCGCGGGCGCCGCGGACCCGCTGGAAGCTGTGGCTGTGACGGCGGCGATCGCGATCGCCACCGCCACGACCACGGTGAGCAAACGGCGTGACATGTGGTACTCCCTTCTCGCTACCGCCGTCGGCGGTGCGGTTCCCCTTTTCTTACGCTCCAACCGGTGTGACCCAGGCGCGCACCTCCCTCGTCGCGGGCATCAGCGGTTCATGCGCCTGCGGCGCACCTGGTCGAGGAAGACGGCGATGATGATCGTGGCCCCGACGACGACCTCCTGCCAGAACGGCTGGACGTCCTTGATGACGAGGCCGTTCTGGAGCACCGTCGGGATGAACGCGCCGACGGCGCTCAAGAGAATCGAGCCGACGCCGCCGAAGACGCTCGTGCCGCCGATGACGACGGCGCTGATCGCGCTCAGGTTGTCGGTCTGGTGCGCGACGGACGTCGTGTTCGTGAAGATCGCGAGGTCGAGCACGGCGGCGACGCCCGCGCACAGCCCGCAGAGCCCGTAGACCTTGACGATGTGGCGGTCGACGGCGATGCCGGTGCGGCGGGTGCCCTCGTCGTTCGAGCCGATCGCGCACGTGTAGCGGCCGAATCGCGCGTGCTGGAACACCAGGTGCGCGATGCCGAGGATGATCACCGCCACCCAGATCGGGTAGTAGATCCCGAGGAACTTGCCGGAGCCGAACCCGGCGGTGAAGCGCGGCGGGACCGGCGCGGGCAGGTACGAGCCTCCGTCGATGAGGTCGCCGAAGCCGAACGCCATCGCCATCGTCCCGAGCGTCACGATGATCGGCGGCAGTCGCAGGCGCGTGATGATGAACCCGTTGAACGTCCCCCAGGCGGCGCCGGAGAGGATGCAGACGACGATCCCGACCGGCACGGCGACGCCCGCGTGCGGATAGCTGCCGTTGATCGTCTGCTGGCTCGACCCGGACAGCGCGAGCATCACCTCGCCGCCGGCGACGCCGGAGAAGAAGAGGACGGCGCCGACGGAGAGGTCGATGCCGGCGGTGACGATCACGAACGTCTGGCCGATCGCGAGCAGGACGACCTCCGACGTCGTCAGCGCGATCTGCGAGAGGTTCGACCACGTCATGAACGTCCCCTGCGGCGTCGACAGCCAGAAGTAGAGGACGAGCAGGAGCAGGAAGACGAACAGCCACGACCGGCTGAGGAAGTAGAGGACGCGCTGTCCGCGCGACTGCTCGGTCGGCAGCGGCGGCTCGTACCCGTTCGTGACGGTCTCGACCTGCGGCTCCTGCGGGGCGACGGCCATCAGCGCCTCCCCTCCAGCGGCTGCGGCGGCAGGCAGCGGACGGCGGCGAGGTCGCCGGACAGCGCCGCCGGGCCCGCCGCGTGCGCGACGAGGACGGTTTCCCCGGCGGCGACGTCGAGGCGGCCGCTCTCGGTCTCGAGCCGCCCGGCCCCGCCGACGACGACGAGGATCGAGAACGCAGGCTCGAGCGAGACGGCCGGATCGGGGCGGAGCCACTCGGCGCGGAAGAACGGCTCGGCGGCGGGCGGAACCGCGGCGCGCACGCCCGGGCGCGTTTCCGGCGCGGACGCGCTGTCGCGCCGCCACGACGCGAGCTCCTCGGGGCCGACGGCGCTGCGGCGCACGCAGCCGAGGGCGACGTCGAAGCCGAGCCCCATCGTTGCGGCGCCCGGATCGAGGCCGAAGCGCGACCACTCGAGCATGACGCCGAGGTCGGAGGGCTCCTGCACCTCGACCATGAGCACGCCCTCGCCGATCGCGTGCGGCACGCCGGCCGGCACGTAGACGGAGTCGCCCGGCTCGACGGTCAGCTCGTTGAGCGCCGCGAGCATCGCGGGCGCGTCCTGCCGCACGACCCAATCGAGGAGCGTGTCGAGCTCGACGTCCTCGCGGAACCCGAGCCGCAGCGTCGCGTCCTCGCCGTCCGCGGCGAGGATCAGCCACGCCTCGGACTTGCCGTACGGCGCGTCGAGAAGGCGGCCCGCGAACTCCCGGTCCGGATGGGCGTGGACCGGGAGCCGCTCGCCTGCGTCGAGGAGCTTCACGAGCACGGCGGGGTCCGGGCCGAACGCTCGGACGTGCTCCTCACCGAGGAAGGCGCCGGGCGCGGCCGCGATCGCGTCGCCGAGACGCCGTCCGTCGGGCAGTGTCGTCAGGCCGCTGCCGCCGCCGCCGAGCACGGCAGTCGTCGAGCCGACCCAGTCCTCGGGAACGTGGTCGCCGGCGGCGGGCACGCCGCGGAACCGCGCGATCGCCGGCCCGCCGCGGTAGAAGCGGCTCGGCTGGTTCGCGGGCAGGAGGATCGCGCTCACGCGGCCGCCTCCTCCTCGCCGCGGACGATCAGCGTCGTCGGCAGCACGATCCGCTCGGGCGGACCCGGCTCGCCCTCGAGGCGCTTCGCGAGCAGGCGCGCGGCACGGCGGCCGAGCTCGGCGGCGTCGTAGGAGACGGCGGTGACCGGAAACGAGAGCAGCTCGGCGAGCTCGAGGTCGTCGAAGCTGACGAGCGCGAGCTCGCGTCGCGTGGACGCGAGCGCGCGCAGCGCGCCCGTGACGATGCGGTTGTTGGCGGCGAAGAGCGCCGTCGGCGGGCCCGGCAGCGCGAGCAGCTCGCGGGTCACCTGCTCCGCCGTCGCCGCGTCGTGGACGTCGAGCCGGACGAGCGCGTCCTCGGGCTCGACGCCGGCCGCGCGCATCGCCTCGCAGAAACCTCGCTTGCGCTCCCGCGCGGTGAAGATCCGCTGGTCGTCGCCGATCATCGCGATGCGCCGGTGGCCGAGCTCGAGCAGGTGCTCGGCGCCCGCGCGGGCGCCGCCGATGTTGTCGAGGAGCACCGTGTCCGCGTCGATCCCCTCGGGCGGGCGGTCGATGAAGACGACCTGCACGCCGAGCTCGAGCTCCGGCAGGAGATAGCGGTGGTCGTCGCCGCTCGGGACGATGAGCAGGCCGTCGACACGGCGCTCGCACAGCTGGAGCGCGAGCTCGCGCTCCCGTTCGGGATCCTCGTCGGAGCTACCCGTGATCACGAGCGCGCCGCCGCCGCGGGTCGCCTCCTCGACGCCCCGGGCGATCGCCGAGTAGAAGGGGTTGGCGAGATCCTTGATCACGAGCCCGAGCATCCGCGAGCGGCCGCCGGTGCGGAGCGCGCGCGCCATCTCGTCGCGCCGGAAGCCGAGCCGCCGGATCGCCGCCTGGACGCGCGCCGCCGTCTCCGGCCGGACGACGGGGTCGCGGTTGACGACGCGGGACACGGTCTTGACGCTCACGCCGGCCTCGGTCGCGACGTCCCGCATCCGCGGGCGGGTCTTCGCCGTCCCGTTCACGCCGCCACCGACACGGCGCCGGTCATCATCCCGACGACCTCCTCGAGGGTGGTCTCGTCACGGCGCAGCGTCGTGATCGTCCGGCCGAGGCGGAGCACGGTGATCCGGTCGGCGACCATGAACACCTCGGGGAGGTTGTGGCTGATCATCACGATCGCGACGCCCTGCCGCTTGACCTCTTGGATCAGCTCGAGCACCATCCCCGACTCGCGCACGCCGAGAGCCGCGGTGGGCTCGTCCATGATCACGATCCGCGTCCCCCACGCGATCGCGCGCGCGACCGCGACCGCCTGGCGCTGTCCGCCGGACAGGCTGATCACCGGCTGGTCGACCGACTGGATGCCGATCTTCAGGCGGCGCATCTCCTCCTCGGCCCGCACGCGCATCGCCTTCTTGTCGAGGAACCCGAACCAGGAGAGCGGCGGCTTGCGGTACAGCTCGCGGCCGAGGAAGAGGTTCGCGGCGGCGTCGAGGTGGTCGGCGAGCGCGAGATCCTGGTAGACGGTCTCGATCCCCAGCTGGCGCGCCTCGCGCGGGTTGAGGATCGTCACCGGCTCCCCGTCGAGCGTCAGCTCGCCCGCATCGGGCCGGAAGACGCCGGAGATGACCTTGATCAGGGTCGACTTGCCGGCGCCGTTGTCGCCGACGATCGCGTGCACCTCGTTGTGGGCGAGCGAGAGATTCCCCTCGCGGAGCGCCACCACCCGGCCGAAGTGCTTCTGGATCCCCCTCGCCTGGAGCAGCGGCGCCGCCGTGTCCGTCGTTGGCGACATCGTTGTCACGCCGCGAATGTCCGACGTTGGCAGGCGCCGCCCCTCCGCAGTTTCTACGGACTCGCAGGTACCCTGGCGCGGTGCTCAGGCTCTCCCTCGCGGCCCTCGTCGCCGCGCTCGGCGTCGCGGCCACCGCCGGCGCCGCGCCGCCGCCGTCGCTCCTCCACCCCGCCTCGCTGACGGCGAAGGCGCCGAATGTCTACGCCGTGTCCTTCACGACGACGAAGGGGACGTTCGTCGTCACGGTGCACCGCGCCTGGGCGCCGCGCGGCGCCGACCGCTTCTACAACCTCGTCCGCGCCCGCTTCTTCGACGGCGTCACCTTCTTCCGCGTCGTGCCGGGTTTCGTCGTCCAGTTCGGGATCAGCCCGACGCCGGCCGTGTCGGCGGCCTGGATGAACGCGACGATCCCGGACGACCCCGTCAAGCACTCGAACGTCCCGGGCACGATCACCTTCGCGGACGCCGGCCCGAACACGCGCACGACCCAGGTCTTCGTCAACCTCGGCGACAACGGCGCAAATCTCGACGGCCAGGGCTTCGCCCCGTTCGGCGCGGTCACGAAGGGGATGGCCGTCGTCGGCAAGCTCTACGGCGGCTACGGCGATCGGCCGACCGGCGACCAGCAGCAGATCTCCGAGCAGGGGAACGCGTTCCTGAAGAAGCGCTTCCCGAAGCTCGACTCGATCGTCACCGCAAGGCTCGTCTCCGCGACGCCCTGACGCGCCGCGGAGCCCGAGCCGGGGGTTCGCGCGCCTTAGCCCCTTACTGCAGGTCGTTCGGGATCAGCCGCGGGCCCGTGATCAGGGTCGCCACCGAGGCGAACACCGCGTCCAGACCGTCGACCTGCTCGTTGTCGAAGAACGTCTGCGCGTTCGAGGCGATCCCCTGGACCGCCTGGTACGCGGTGATCCCGGACTCGGTCGAGCCGCTGTAGGACTGGCACGTGTTCGAGGTCCCGCCGACGCCCTGCAGCGTGTAGCCGATGCCGAAGATCGTCGTGCCGGTCGCCTTGATCGTGTTCGCCGAGGTCACGCCCTGGTGGCACGGCGTCTTCCGGTACGGCGACGTGTTCGCGTAGTAGGCGGGGCCGGTGTTCGCGGCGCCGTCCGTGAAGAACACGATGTAGTGCCGCGCCGTCGGGCGGCCGTCCTTCGCGAGCTCGGCCTGGGCCTGCTCGAGCGCGGTCGCGTACGAGGTGGCGCCCGACGCCGGCATGCAGTCGACCGTCGAGACGAGCTGGGACGAGTGGTCGAGCACGCCGCCCTTCTTGTACGAGGACGTGATCGGCACGACGACGTATTTCGACGACGTCGAGTCGTACGAGGTCGAGGAGGGCGTCGTACAGTTCGACTTGCCCGCGTCGACCGGCGGCAGGACGACGAGCCCGACCCGGTCGAGCGTCGGGTCGAGCGCGGTCAGCATCGTCTCGATCCCGGACTTCGCGTTGTTGAGCTTCGTGCAGGACGGATCGTTCGCGCCGCTCCAGGTCCAGCACATCGACCCGGTCCGGTCGAAGACGACGACGATGTCGGCGGGACGGTCGGCGCACGGCCCGCAGGCCGTCGACCTCGCGTGGATCTGGATGCTGTTCACGCCGAACAGCCTGAGGAAGAAGGTGCTCACGTTGCCGGTCTCGTCGACGACGACCGCGTTGTCGGGCGCGCAGCCCGGCAGCGACGCGACGCACTTCTCCGACGTCGTCTGCGCCACGCCCGTGACGCCGCCGCTCGCCAGCGTGTTCTTCGAGCCGGCGCCGGCGCCGAAGCTGTTGGCGTACGCGGTCGCGTCCGAGAGGCTTGGAAGCTGCGATGCGCCCGCGAGCGCGGCCGCGTCGGAGGAGCTCTGCATCGCCCGCTGCGAGTAGTACGCGTAGCCGAAGTCGAGCGTGAGCCCGAGCATCCCGAGCAGCGGAACGAGCGCGACGACGATGAAGGGGATCACCTGTCCCCGTTCCTCTCGCCCGAGACGACTGCGGATCCAACCCCAAGCGTGCACGGCTTCCCCCCAACTTGTCGGCGGAGGCCGCAACGCCCTGGACACCTACCCCTGGTGCCCCGTTCATCGGCACCCCGGCGGGGAGGGTGCCTCCCCGATTCGAGGGAATCGCCTAGAGAACGGCGATGAGCGCGTCGACGACGGCGGGGTCGAACTGGCCGCCCCGGCCCGCCTCGAGCTCGGCGAGCGCCTCCTCGGCCGCGAGCGCCGGCCGGTAGGGCCGGTCGGAGCGCATCGCGTCGAAGGCGTCGCAGCAGCAGACGATCCGGGAGACGAGCGGGATCTCCTCCCGGGCGAGCCCGTCCGGGTAGCCGGCTCCGTCCCAGCGCTCGTGGCACGAGCGGACGAGGATGCCGACGTCGGCGAGCAGCCCGCCGACGGGCCGCAGCATCCGCTCGCCCTCGATCGTGTGCGTGTTCATGATCGCCCGCTCCTCGCCGGTGAGGGCCGCCGGCTTCTGGACGATCGACGCCGGGATCTTCATCTTCCCGACGTCGTGCAGCAGCGCCGTGAACTCGGCGAGCTGGCGCGAGCGCGCGTCGAGCTCCATCCGCTCGGAGACGGCGCCGACGAGGGCGACCACCTGGCGGCTGTGCGTGCCGGTGTAGGCGTCGTCGGCCTCGACGAGATCGCCGATCAGGAGCGCCGTCCCGCGGTACGCCGCCGAGAGCTCGAGCGCCTTGTCGAGCCGGTCGCCGTGCTCACGCGAGAAGGCGCGGATCACCGCGAGCAGCGGCAGCGGCAGGAGGAGCGCCCACTCCGTCACGGTGGCGGCGACGGCGGTCGCGAGACCGACGGGCGCGAGCAGCGCATCGACCCCGAAGGCCCACAGCAGCGGCCGGACCAGCACCGCGGGATGCACGCGCAGCGCGAGCCACTCGCGGGCGCTCGAGACGGCGGCGTCCACGGCGAACTGCACCGCGAGGGCGACGACGAGGATCCACCAGCTCCCGGGCGTCGGCGCCGGTTCCGAGGCGAGGACGAAGACGAGCGCCGGACCGAGCGAGTACGACGCGTTCCCGATCGCGACGACGAGCCGTCGCGGCGACGTCTGCCCGCGCGCGTAATCGGGCACCTGCGCGAGCACCGTCCCCGCCGCGACCGCGAGCGGGACGAATCCGGCCGGCAGCGTGTAGAGCATCGGCACGAGGACGAGCTCCGTCGGGACCGCGACGCCCGCGCCCACCTCGAAGTCGATCCGGCACGCGACGGCGAACGAGCCGACCAGCACGATCCAGACGAAGGCGCCCGGCTGCCGGTTCGTCGGGGCGAAGACCGCGAGCGGCAGCGCGACCGCGAGGAACAGGAGCGCGAGGGTCGTGTGCGTCTGGTGCTCGCGCCGGCTCAGGGGCGACGCCTGCCGCGCGCGCGACGCCTCGACGAGCCCCTCGGCGACGGGGTCGCCGCCGCTCGCAGGAGGGGCCGGCGGGCGCCGCCGGACGACGCGGAGGTGGGCGCTCCGCGGCGAGGTCGGGCCCCCACCCTCAGGCGGCTCGACCTCGCCGCGGTGCGACCACGCCGCCAACGCGGTCAGCGCGACTGGTACGGATCGATGTAGACGTCGTCGACGTCGAACGCCGCGCCGTCACCGACGGGCGTCAACCGAACCGCGTACGCAATCGACCCCGGATGGGTCACGGGCTTCGGGAGCGCGATCTGCGGCGCGACGTTCCACCCCGGCGCCGCGCTGATCGTGCCGCCGTCGAGGACCCCGTCGCGGCCGTCGTTGACGATCACCTCGACGTGGAGCAGCCCGGTGCTCGACCCGACGTTGTCGACGAAGAAGCGCACGACCGGCCGCAGGAACGGCCCGCACGTGTCGCCGCTCGTCGCCGAGCTCCCCGACGGGAGATAGAGCGAGCTCGCGTCGTCCGCACCCCCGACGTACCACGGCTCGTTGCCGGGGACGACCGCGGCGCCGCCCGAGTACGACCAGTCGCGCTGGGCCGGCTCGAACGCGCCGCCGCGAACCGGGCGGTACGAGGTCGTGTCTCCCCACTGGGCGAACGTCGTGCCTGCCGGCCCGGTGGGCGGGCACCCGTGCGCGAGCGCCCTCGGTGTCGCGACCGCCGACGCCACGGCCGCCGCGACCGCCACAGCTGCAACGAAGAGCAGCCGCCTGGCTCTCCTGCGCATTCCGCCTTCCTCCTCTGTTGCCACAGACCGGTCGGGGACTGCGACCGGCACCGGCTCACGATTGAGCCGCGTGTCCGTCACGGCATCCCCCGCCGGAGTGAGGTGCTCGCAGAACCACCTGTTCGAGGGGTTAGTTCGATGCACGATCCGTCCCTGGAACGAGTCGTGGTCGTATGCTCCCCCGGTCCGCAAGGGGTCACACTCGGAGGTGGATGATGGCTGTGCTGATGATGCTCGAGCTGCCCGGCGCGACCCCGGAGCAGTACGACCGTGCGAACGAGATCCTCGGGATCGCCGGCGACGACGACGCGCCCGAGGGGCTGATCTCGCACGCGGCCGGGCTCACCGACGAGGGCATGGTGATCGTCGACGTCTGGGACTCCGCGGAGTCGCTCGAGCGCTTCTTCGAGGAGCGCGAGGTCCAGGCGGCGATGAACGAGGCGGGCGCCGAGCTCGGCGAGCCGCGCGTGCTCCCGGTCCACAACGAGTTCGAGGGCGGCGGCTCCGACGCCGGCGTGCTGATGATCGCCGAGCTCGACGACTTCGACACCGACACGTACGACCAGATGGCGTCGGGGATGGAAGGACACGGCAGCGCCGAGCACCCGGCCGTGTATCACGCCGCAGCGGTCACCGACGGCGGCGGCATGGTGATCGTCGACATCTGGGAGTCGCCCGACGCGTTCGGGAAGTTCGCGCAGGAGCAGATCGCGCCGGCCGGCGAGGAAGCAGGGATGGCGCCGTTGGAGCCGCGGTTCGTTCCGGTCCACCGGCGGATCAAGGGTCACTCGGCCTCATCCGCCTAGCCAGATCGAGCGACACTCGGTCAGGTGAACCGTGCGGGAGGGCGATTGACCGCGCCCTCCCGCCGCGCTATGCGCAGCGTGGGGTCGTTTTTCGCTAGGGAGGAGGACGCAGATGCGCACCAGCAAGTTCGCCGCCGCGCTGATGGCCGCCGTCGCCCTCTCCGCCGCCGTCGCCGCCGGTGCAGCCGCAGCAACGCTGTCGCCGAGCTACCAGGTCGGGGGAGCCGCGTTCGGTGGGTCGCAGGGAACCACGAGCTCGTTCACCGGGTTCGCCTTCGGGTCGCTCGGAGATCGCGGGCTCTGGCGCACGACCTTCACGCACGACCCGTTCACGGCGTGCTCGACGGTCGGCTCGAGCTGCGCGATCTCGGACGGGACGTTCGGACTGACGAGCAGCAACCGGCTGCAGCTGACCGCGAGCATCGTCGACGGGAGCATGACGCTCTCGTCGCAGGGCCCGGGGTGCGGCCGGCAGCAGTACACCGTCGACGCCGACGCCGTCACACCGATGGGCGGCGACTACCAGCTCAACGCGGTCGTGACCACGCTGCGCGTGCCGTTCCGCGGGAGCTGTCTCGTCCTGGCGACGACCGTCCAGGGAACGCTGGCGGTCGCCACGGTCGCGGGCGGCTAGGTCGTCCGGGATCTCGCTCCGCGGGGTTGCGGCCCCCGCGGGGCGGCCGGTTTCTCTCTAGAGCCGGGCGCGGTCGACGGCGGCGAGCGCGAGGCGGATGCCGAGGCTCGTGCAGCCGGCGGTCGGCGGGAACAGGCAGCGGATGAGTGCCGCAGACATGGGGATCCTCCTTGGGAGCCGCACTGGAATCGAGGCTCATCGTGCCCGCCGGGGGCCGCTTCACGGAATCCCCGCATCGGTGGTTCAGCGCGGCGCTTGACGCTCGGAAACCGCATGATTTGGACGTTTCCGGCGTCTTCCCCCGTATACGCCGTCTTGCCCTGCTGCTCGTGTTCTTCGCGGTCGCGGCGCCCGCGTCGGCGGCGCTGCCGCCGCTTCCGCACGGCTGGCCGAGGACGCTCCAGATCGGCCTGACCGACTCGCCGGGCGGCGCCGTTGCGCTGCGGGCGAAGGCGCCGTTCGGCTTCCGCTACCAGTACCTCGCCGGGGGCGTCAACACCGGCCAGGGCTGGTCGACCTGGAACCCGAACGGGACGTTCGCGTCGATGTACGTCCAGGACTCGTGGTCGCACCACGTGATCCCCGTGCTGACGTACTACATGCTGCTCCAGTCGAACCCGAAGGGCGGCGACGAGGGCCAGACCGATCTCGCGCATCTCCAGGACCCGCAGCTGATGACGGCGTACTGGAACGACGTCCGTCTCCTCTTCCAGCGTGTGCACGGGACGAAGCCGGTCGTCGTCCACGTCGAGCCCGACCTGTGGGGCTACCTCGAGCAGGCCGACGCCGTCGCGCTCGCGTCGTCGTTCGCCCAGCAGTGGATCACGCTGCGGAACCAGCTCGCGCCGAACGTGATCCTCGCGTACCACATGAGCGGCTGGGGGACGAAGCACGACATCGTCTACGAGGATCCGCCCGACGCGAGCGTGAAGTCGTACGCCGCGCAGTCGGCGGCGTTCTACAACGCGCTGCACGCGAAGTTCGACGTCGCGTTCGAGGACTTCTCCGACCGCGACGCCGGCTTCTACGCGAAGGTCGAGGGCAATCCGAACACGTGGTTCACGCCGGCCGATTTCCACCGGCACCTGCTCTACGGCGCGACGTTCGTGAAGCTCACCGGGCTGCGCATGGTGCCGTGGCAGATCCCGCTCGGGAACACGAGCCTCGACGACACGTGGGGCCACTACCGCGACAACCGCGTCGAGTGGCTGCTCGGACCGGGAGGCCGTGCGCATCTGCGGGCCTATGTCGCCGCGGGCTTCATCGGGTTCCTCTTCGGCGGCGGCGCGGACGGGACGACGTCGGCGCAGACGGACGGCGGCTACTTCTACAAGGCGGCGGCCGCCTACTACAAGGCGGGGGCGCTGAAGCTGCCGTAGGCTGATCACGACATCTCTGCGGCACGACATCGACAGGGGAAGGGGAGCTGCAATGAGATGGATCCTGCGCAGGCGGCCGTCTGCGGCGACGGTGATCGCAGCGATCGCCCTCGTCGTCGCACTCGGCGGGACGAGCTACGCGGCGACGGTTCTCCCGCGGAACAGTGTCGGCACGGCGCAGCTCAAGAACAACGCCGTGACCTCGCTCAAGGTGGCGAACGGCTCGCTCCTGAAGTCGGACTTCAAGACCGGCCAGGTGCCGGCCGGACCTGCGGGGCCGGCGGGGCCGGCCGGACCGGCGGGACCCGCGGGGCCGGCCGGGGCGGCGGGCGCGGCCGGGCCGAGCGACGCCTACTCCGGCTTCAAGAACGGGCCGGTGGCGGCGCCGAGCACGCTGGCGACGATCGCGACGCTCAACATCCCGCAGGCGGGCAACTACGTCGTCTTCGCGAAGCTCTGGCTGTTCGACACCGTGAACACGACGGTGCTGACGGACTGCCAGCTCGCAGCCGGGAGCGACACGGACGACACCCGCATCTCGCTCGAGGGGAACAGCGGCACGGTGGTGAGCGGAGCGGCGATGTCGCTCCAGGTCTCGCACGTGTTCGCCGCGGCGGGCGCGGTCGAGCTGAAATGCAACGCCTTCGGCATCTCCGTCCAGGTCAACAACATCAAGATCACCGCGATCAAGGTCGGCAACCTGACGAACACCGGAATCTAGAGGCACGCGCGGCGGGAGGGCGTGCGCGGCCCTCCCGCCGCGATGGGCTCGGCGCCGGGCCTAACCGGTCGAGATCCCGTCCCTCGAACGAGCGACGTTTACCCCGGGCGACACGGCCGATCCGGAACGTGTGGGCTGGCAGGACCGTGACTGGGCGAAATGGACCGACGAGGAGCGGTCTCGCTATCTCGACGCGGGGACCGTTCACGCACTTGCTTCGCCTGCCCGGACACCGACTCGTCTTCACCCGAGCCGAGAGGCAACGGCACTGGCGATGCTGGTCTCGCTCGCCGCCTCGCTTCTCGTCTGGCACTTCCACCTCTTCTCGATCTCCGGGCAACCCAGGCCTCGAGAGCCGGTGATCACGAGCCCGGCCGTGGTCTATGGAGCGGGCCTCGCGACGAGCGGCTCACAACAGATGACGTGCTCGGCACTGGTGAGGGATGCGGCCGGCGCGGAGTCGTGTACGGCGTGGACGGTGCTCGAGCCGGGACAGCGAGTCGTCAGCCCGACGCCTCTCCCGGCCGGCGTCGACTGCGCGGCGGCCGAAGTCGACCAGCGGTCTGGCCGCTGGATCTGCACGTCGGCGCCCGTCCCCGGCTGAGTCGGACCGCGATGCGATGATGGATGCGTGCGCGCATCCGCCCTGGCCGCCGCCGCCGCCGCCGCTGCCGCTGCCGCAGCCGTCACCGTCGCCGTTCCCGCCGTGGCGGCCGCGCCCGCGCGCGGGCTGCCGGACTGCCTCGGCAAGCCGCACGTCCGCCCGCACGAGGTCGTCTTCGCCTGCGCCGACGACGGCTTCGGCGTCGATCGCCTCACCTGGGTCACCTGGGGCGGCGCGCAGGCGATCGGCCTCGGCTCCGCCTACGCGAACGACTGCAAGCCGACATGCGTCGCCGGCCACGTCCACCGCTACCGCGCAGTGCTGATCGTGAGCGGGACACAGCGCTGCCCGAACGGCGCGATCGCGTACCGAACGGTGACGTACGCGTTCGTCGGCCGCTCGCCGTTCCCGCCGGCCCCGTCCGCGACCACGAGCCCGTCGCAGACCTTCCGCTGCGGACACGGGCCGTGATCGCCCTTCTCTCCCGGCGGCTGATCGGCGGGGCGCTGACGGTCGTCGCCGTCTCGTTCGTCGCGTTCGTCGCCTTCGGAATGTCGCTCGACCCGACGAACTCGATGGTGATGGGCGATCCGACGCCGCACGGAGTCGGCGCCCGGATGTTCGTGAAGCAGCACTACCACCTCGACGCTCCGATCGTCTCGCAGTACCTGCGCTGGGCCGGAGGCGTCGTCCGCCACGGTTTCGGCAACACGATCTCGACGGACGTTGCTGCCGGCGTGCCCTTCCGCCTTCGCACGAACGGCCAGCCGATCGGCCCGCAGCTCTGGCACGCCGCGGCCATCACGGCCGTGATCGTCGGCGCGGCGCTCGTCCTCGTCGTCGCCGGAAGCGCCCTCATCGGCACCGTCTCGGCGCGGCGGCGCCCCGCCGGCCTGAGCGTGTCCACGCGCATGCTCGCCTACCTCGGCGCCGCGGTGCCGGTGTTCCTGATCGGAGACCTGCTCCGGCACGCGGTCACGGGGCAGGCGCACGTGACCGCGGCGCTCGGGCCGCAGACCGGCGGCGGAGGCTGGTTCCTGCTCGGGCCGCCCACGGGCGGGCCGGTCGACTGGGTGCGCCATCTCGCCCTGCCGGTGTTCGTCCTCGCGCTCGGGCTGACCGGCATCTACGCGCGGTACGTGCGCACGTCGATGCTCGTCGAGCTCGATCAGCCGTACGTCACGGTCGCGCGTGCGAAGGGGCTCCCCGAGCGGCGCGTCGTCGTCCGGCACGCGCTCCGCGCCGGAATGGCGCCGTTCGTCGCGCTGCTGTCGATCGAGATGGGCGCCGTGATCGGCGCCTCGATCGCGGTCGACGGCGTCTTCGGCAGCGGCGGGCTCGCGACCGAGTTCCTGTCGGCGCTCGGCCGCGCGGACCCGTACGAGCTGACGTCGATCCTCATCGTCTGCGCGATCATCGTCTGCGGCTTCGCCTTCCTCGGGGACTGGCTCGTCGCCCGGCTCGACCCGCGCATCGCGCGGACGTAGTTACGAGGGGCGCGCCGGATTCAGCGCCTCGTCGAGGACGTCGCCGAGGAACGTGACGGCGAGCAGCAGCACGACGAGGACGACGGCGGGGAACGTGTACAGCCACCAGAGGTCGCCGATCCCGGCGGTACCGCTGAGGACCTGGGACGGTGCCGCCGTCGCGTCCGCGACGAGACCTCCGAGCGTCGGCTGGTGCGCGTCGTTCGCCGAGTAGCCGAGGTACTGGACCGTCGCGACGATCACGATCGACTGGCCGACGAGCGTCGTCGCCGCCACGATCAGCGTCCCAGCGATGTTCGGTAGGACGTGACGGAACACGACGTGGGGCGCCGAGGCGCCCGCGGCCCGCGCCGCCTCGACGAACTCGCGGTGCCGCAGCGAGGCGACCGAGGTCGAGACGACCCGCGCGACGCCCGGCCAGAGGATCAGGGTGAGCCAGAACGCGTTCTGGAGCGGCGTCAGCAGCCCCGGGTAGCGCGACGAGACGAAGCCGAGCACGAGGATCGCCGGCAGCGACACGGCGACGCGCATGACGAACGCCGCGGTCCCGTCGAACCAGCCGCCCGAGTAGCCGGCGATGACGCCGATCGCGCCGCCGACGAGCGTCGCGAGCGCGGCGCAGAAGAACGCGGAGGCCATCGTCTCCCGCACCGCGTAGAGCAACTGCGTCAGGACGTCGTGCCCGAGCACGTCGGTGCCGAGCAGATGGTGCGGAGCGAGCGGCGCCTGCGGCTTCTGGATCAGCTCGAGAAACGACGCCCCGGCCGGATAGGGCGCGACGACGGGCGCGAGCAGCGCGACGAGAACGAACAGGCCGACCACCCCGCCCGCCACGAGCGCGAGCGGCCGCCGCCGGAGCCGTGCGAACGCCTGCCGCCACGGCCCCCGGCTCCGCACGGGCCTGGGCTCGCCTCCCAGCCGGATCTCCGCGGCTTCCACGATCCCGACCCTACCCTCGCTCGGGCGAAGTCGTCGCCGTATTTCCCAACGGCTCCTCGGCTCGTGCCTCCGGGCCGGCTAGGCGATCCGCAGGACGTTCGCGAACCGCCGCTGATGCTCGAAGCAATAGACCTGACCCCGAAACTCGTCCGGGCGATCGAGGCACCACTTGCGGACACGAGGCGACACGTGCTTTCCGCAGATGACGCAGTAGGCGGCGACCTCGGCGCGCAGCCACCCCCTGTCGCGGAGCACGACGCCGTGCGCGCGAGCGACACGCTTGACGCCGGGTGCGAAGGTGCTGTTCGTGACCACGACGCCGCGCGTGCAGTCGTAGAGGGGCAAGGCGGCAACCACCGCCTGCACGGCACGCTCGCCGACCCATCGCTTGCCGTCCCGCCGGTGCTTCACCTGGATCGCGAGCACCTCGTCCTTCTTGCGGGCGATGATGTCCGCGCCGTGATCGCGTCGACCGCCGACGTGACGGCATTCATAGCCGGCGGCCTCGAACAGTTGCTGGATCAGCGCCTCGAACTCTCGCCACGAGAGTGCATCAGCTTCCTCGAGCGCGCCCGCAGAGCCGAGCTGGATCACACGCTCGCTATCGACATCCCGGACGGCGTGCTTGAGGAGCTCGGCTTTCGTCGAGAGGCGCCTACCGGAGTCGAACCGGTGTACCAGGTTTTGCAGACCTGTGCCTAACCACTCGGCCAAGGCGCCCGGCGGGGGTCATCGTACCCAGGCCGGGGCCAGCACCTCGTCGAGGAAGGCAACCGCCCGCTCGAACGTCTCGATCCGGTTCGGAAGCTTCGCCACCATGTGGCCCTCGTCCTCGAAGATCAGCAGGTCGCAGCGGATGCCCTTCTCCGTCAGGACCCGGTGGATGTGCTCCGACTCGCCGACCGGGACGCGCGGGTCGTTGCGGCCGTGCTGGACGAAGAGCGGCGCCCGGATCGCGTCGATGTGCGTCGCCGGCGACGCTTCGACGAGGAAGTCGCGGTCGCGCACGAGCGAGCCGTACTCGCGTTCGCGCGCGGCGCGCCGGTAGGCCGACGTGTTCTCGAGGAAGGTGACGAGGCTCGAGATGCCGACCGCCTCGATTCCGGCCGCCCACAGCTCGGGCTGGAAGGCGAGGCCGGCCAGCACCATGTAGCCGCCGTACGAGCGGCCGTACAGCACCGCGCGCGACGCGTCGATCTCCGGCCGCGATCCGAGCCACGCGTGCAGCGAGGCGAGGTCGCGCACCGAGTCGAGCCGCAGCCGGATGTCGTCGAGGTGCTCGTAGCGCTTCCCGTACCCCGTCGAGCCGCGCACGTTCGGCGCTGCCACGGCGTAGCCGCGCGAGACGAGGTACTGCGTCAGCGGCGCGAAGCTCGGCGCGAACCACGGCCGCCACTGCGACTCCGGGCCGCCGTGCACCGTGACGACGACGGGGAACGGCCCCTCGCCCGCCGGCTCGAACAGGAACACCGGGATCGACTCGCCGTCGAAGCTCTCGTAGCGGTGGAGCGTCGGCTCGACGAGCGTCGCCGGGTCGACGTCGCGCGGGCTCGTCGTCAGCCGGCTCAGCGTGCGCGCGTCGAGGTCGTAGACGTGCACGTCGTGCGGTTCGGTCGGCCGCGAGAACGCGAACGCGAGCAGCGAGCCGTCCGTCGAGAACACCGGTGACTCGACGACGCCGCGGCCGGGCAGCAGCACCTCCTCGCGCAGCGCGCCCGTCGCCGGGTCGCGCAGCTCGACCCGCGAGTAGCCGTCCTCGTTCGCGAGCACGAGCAGGCTCCTCCCCGCGTCGTCGCCGGCGCACTCGAGATCCCAGCGCGACTCGACGACGGTCTCCCAGCCGCGCGACTCGAGGTCGTAGCGCACGATCGCGTACGTGTCGCGGCCCTCGTTCGTCGCGGCGAAGAAACGACTCGAGTCGGGGAGCCAGACCGTCGAGTACCACTCCGCCTCGTCCTCGTGCGGCGTCGCGTGCACGACCTCGCCGCCGGCGGCTCCCAGCACGAAGAGGTCGCTGTCTCCGGCGCGGTCGCCGTACCGCCCGACGACGATCCAGCGGCCGTCGGGGGAGACGCTGTCGACGGAGCACAGCCCGCCGAGCTCGAAGCTCCGCTCCTCCCCGCCCGGCAGCGTGCGCGCGACGATGTCGAAGTCGACGCCGTTGCGCCGGTTCGTCGCGTAGGCGAGCAGCGTCCCGTCGCGCGAGACGCGCGGCGTCTCGTGCTTGAAGCGCGGGTCGACGACGAGCGGCTCGGGCGTCGCGCCCGGCTCCCCGTCCAACAGGTAGAGCTGCGTCCGCTCGTTCCCGTGCTCGTCCGCCTCCAGCAGAATCCGCCCGCTCGGCAGGAACTGCCCGACGACCGGCTCGTCGAACGCGGTGAGCCGTCGCAGCTCGCCGCCGCGCGACGGAACGACGTGGAGCTGCTGCGTGCCGGGCACGTTCGACGCGACGAGCAGCGACACGCCGTCGCCGGAGAACGAGAGCGGCAGCGCCTGCCGCATCTCGAGCAGCGCCCGCAGACTCACCAAGCTACGCGGCGACTCCCGAGAACTCCGGGATGATGTCGTCGCCGTAGGCCGCCAGCGTCTCCTCCTGCCCGTGTGTCATCAGATAGATGTTGAACTGGTCGACGCCGACGGCCTCGAGCTCCTTCAGCTTCGCCTTCGACTGTGCGACGTCCCCGATCACGCAGAAGCGGTCGCAGATCTCGTCGGTGACGAACTCGCCGTGCGCGGCGCCGACGCGCGAGTGCTCGTTGTAGTCGTAGAACTTCCGCGCCTGGACGTAATCGGTCAGCGCCTTCGGGACGGAGCTGCCGTCGGCGCCGTAACGCTCGATCAGGTCCATGACGTGGTTCGAGACCATCGCCGGGAACCAGCGAACCTGCTCGCGCGCGTCGGCGAGGTCGTCGGTGACGTGCGCCGGCGCGCCGACGATGCACTTCAGCTGCGACGGATCGCGGCCCGCCTCGACGGCCGCCTTCCGCGCCGTGTCCATGATCCACGAGATGATCTCCGGGTCGGCGAGCTGGATAATCACGCCGTCGCCGACGCGGCCGGCGACGCCGAGCGCGCGCGGGCCGTAGCCGGCGACCCACATCGGGATCTGCGGCAGCTCGGGCCGCACCCACTTCAGCTGCAGGTCCTTGTCGTTCCAGTGCACCTCGCGGCCGTTCATGAAGTCGTGGATCATCGCGAGCCGCTGCTCGAAGTCGGCGACCTTCACCGGCTGCTGGCCGATGTAGCGCACGGCGGAGTCGCCGCGGCCGATGCCCATCACCATGCGCCCGTCGGAGAGGTCGTGCAGCGTCGCGTACGCGCTCGCGAGCACCGTCGGCTCGCGCGTGCCCGGATTGGTGACGAAGTGGCCCATCTTGATCTTCGACGTCTCCCGCGCGGCGACCGCGAGCAGCGGGATCGACTCCTGCCAGAGCACGTGCGAGTCGTACGTCCACGCGTACTCGAAGCCGTGGCCCTCGGCGAGCTTGATCAACTCGAGGAAGCGCGAGGACGGCGGGTCGGGCAGGACGGTGACGCCGAAGCTGAGCATTGGGCCTCCAGAGTCGGAAGGCGCGAGCATAGCGCCGTCACGGCTCGGCGGGCGGACGCCAGGCCGGCGTCAGCAGCGACGAGAGCGCGGCGAGCAGGCCGGCGACGACGAAGCCGAGGCGGCCGTCGCCGGGCAGCGAGAACGTCAGGCCGACGAGCGGCGTGCCGACGACGATCACGAACGCGGCCCAGGCGTTGACGAAGCCGACCGCCGCGCCCGGCGCCTGCGGCCGGTCGAGCTGCGCGCCGGCGAACGCCATCGGGAACGGGACTCCGCTCGCGAGCCCGATCAGCGCGCACGCGGCCACGAGCGCCGCCGCCGGCAGCGGCAGGGCGAGCGCGACCGCGGCGGCGCCGCCGAGGACGAGGCTCGCCGCGACCCAGCGCGAGGCGTCGGTGCGCCGCAGCAGCGCGCCGCCGCCGATCCGGCTGAAGAACGCGAGCAGCAGCGTCAGCGAGCCCGCCGCCGCGGCGAACTCCTTCGAGTGGCCGTGGTGCTCGAACAGCGTTACGACCCAGTACCCGACGACGGCGCTGAAGCCGAACGAGGCCGCGTGGATCGCAGCCAGCCGCAGCAGGTACCGGTCGCGGAAGAGGCTGCGGTCGAGCCGCTCGCCGCCGTGCCGTGCGGCGCCGCGCGACCGCGGCGCGACCACGAGCGCGACGGCGCAGACGGCGGCGACGATCACGCCGCTGAGGTACGGCGCGCGAAAGCCGACCCAGGTCGCGAGCCCCGGAACGAGCGCGAGCGCGAGCCCCGGCGAGAGGACGGACGCGGAGCCGTACACGCCCTGGAGGAACGGCGAGCCGCCGCGCGCGCGGATGTAGTCGCTGCCGGCGACGAAGCCGAAGCCGGTGCCGAGCCCGACGACGATCCGTCCGAGGAACGCGAGCGCGAGATACGGACCGATCAGCGAGACCGCGTTCCCGGCCGCCATCAGTGCGAGCCCGAGCAGCCCCGTGTTCCAGGCGCCGAACCGGTCGGCTGCCCGCCCGCCCGGAATCTGCATCCCCATGTGGACGAGGAACTGCGCGGTCGTCAGCAGCCCGATCGTCGCGAGCCCGACGCCGTACGCGTGCGCGAGCCGCGTGGCGACGGCGCCGAGCTCCGTCACCTGCCAGCCGACCGCGAAGCCGACGCCGAGGCCGCCCGCGACGACTCTCGCGCCGATACCTCCCTCCCGCGCCATCGCGCGAGCGTACGCTACGCCGCGTGCTGAAGCCGTCGAAGATCGTCTGCGTCGGACAGAACTACCGCGCGCACACCGCCGAGATGGGCGGCGCCGAGAGCGCGGAGCCGATCCTGTTCGGCAAGTTCCCGACGACGCTGATCGGCCCCGGCGACGCGATCGTGCTGCCGCGCGAGTCGGCGCACGTCGACGCCGAGGCGGAGCTCGCGGTCGTGATCGGGAAGACGGCGCGCCGCGTCTCACGCGGGCGCGCGCTCGACGTGGTCGCGGGCTACGTCTGCGCGAACGACGTCAGCGCGCGCGACCTCCAGTACGGCGACGGCCAGTGGACGCGCGGGAAGGGCTTCGACACGTTCTGCCCCGTCGGCCCGGGCGAGCCGGTGCCGGTCTCGGAGCTCGGCGACGGGAGCGGGTTGCGCGTCGTCCAGCGGCTGAACGGCGAGGTGCTCCAGGACGGGAACACGCGCGACCTCATCTTCGACGTGGCCTATCTCGTCGCGTTCGCGTCGAACGTGTTCACGCTCGAGCCCGGCGACCTGATCCTCACCGGCACGCCGCACGGCGTCGGCTGGGCGCGCGACCCGAAGGTGTCGCTGCGGCCCGGCGACGTCGTCGAGGTCGAGGTCGAGGGGATCGGCGTGCTGACGAATCCCGTCGTCGCCGAGTCGTAGCGCGCCGGGACTCAGTGTTCGCGCCGCTGTTGCCGATAAGCAACAGATCATGCGGCTCACCAGCGCGACCGTGGCGTCGGTCTGCCTCGCGGCCCTCGCAGGATGCGGCGGCGGGCACTCGTCGACGTCCCGTCCACCAACCCCGACGGAGCGTGCCGCGCTGCAACAGGCCGCCTACGACTTCGTCACTGCGAAGACCGACGCTCGGAATCCGCAGATCGTCCGGATGCGAGTCGCCTCGGTGCCGCTCGGGTCGCCTGGAGCGTCGCCGTACGCGGCGTTCGCGCTGGTCCAGCTCTCGGACCCGGACGCCGGCTATGCCGTGGCGCTTCTCGGATACCGGAAGCGGCAGCTCTCCGGGTGGCGCGTCCTCGCCCTGGGCTCGATGCAGGTGGGCTGCGGCCTGGGCCGGAACGTCTTCGGCAGTCACGGACCGGCGGTTCGCCGCGCGTTGGGGTTGCCGTGCGCATGACGAGGCGGCGCGTGCTTCTGGCGACGACGGGCCTCGCGGTGGCGGCTTCGGCCGTGTTCGCATTCGGACACGCGTCAGCGTCCAACCGGGGGCATGTCTACACGGGCCGGCCGGGAGACACGTTCGAGGTGCCGGCGGCCGCGACTCGGTGCACGGTCACGACCGAGGCGAGAGCCGTCGAGCTCCTCTGCAGGCACGAGCCGAGCCCGCGCTACAGCGTCGTCTACTTCTCGGACGGCCTGTACGTCTACCGCAACGGCAAGCCGGACAATCCCGTGTTCGCCGCGAAGAGGCCGTGAGACCGCTCGCCGTCCTCGCCCTCGCGCTGCTCGCCGTCGCCGTCCTCGCCGGCACGGGATCCGCGCGTCCGCAGAAGGGCTGCGCTCTTCGGCGCGGCCCCGGCGACACGCTCGTTCACAGCGCCGACTTCCAGGTTGTGAACATCAGCTGCGAGGTCGGCTGGAGAGTGGCGCTTGCGTGCGTGCGCTTCACGTACGGCCACGCGGGAAACTGCGACGCGGCCGGCTACCGGTGGCGGTGCACCTCCGCGCGGCTCGGGCTGGGATCGACGCAGCGGTGTCTCGCGGGACGGCGGTCGATGCAGATCGTGTGGCTCGACTGACCTTCACCATCCGCGCCGGTGGCGATCATGCACGCATGCCCGCGCCGCGCCGGAAGATCGCGCTCATCGCGCACGACAACCTGAAGCAGGACATGCTCGACTGGGCGCGCTTCAACCGGGGCACGCTCGCGAAGCACGAGCTGCTCGCGACGGGGACGACCGGAACGCTGATCGCCGACGAGCTCGACCTGCCGGTGCACAAGTTCCTCAGCGGCCCGCTCGGCGGCGACCAGCAGATCGGCGCCGCGATCGCCGAGGGCCGCGTCGACCTCGTCATCTTCTTCTGGGACCCGCTCGAGCCGCACCCGCACGACGTCGACGTGAAGGCGCTGCTGCGGATCGCCGTCGTCTACAACGTCCCGATGGCGTGCAACCGCGCGACCGCGGACTACATCCTCTCGAGCCCGCTGATGGCGGCGTAGCCCGATCCCTCGTGTCTGACACCAGGACATGTCCGATGGACGGACAGGAACGTGACTGCGATGGCTGACGAGTCCCGACCTACGATTCTCTCGTTGGGTGAGGTTCCCTCGCGCGCCGGCTTCGGAGTCCTCGCACCAGTCGGCCTGGGCGACGACTGGGGCGTCGAGGCGCTGCAGAGCACGACCAGCTTCGGGCCCCACGTCGAGGTCCGGGGGCGTAGGGCCGACGGCGCAACGTTCGTTCTCGCGCAGATGCCCGAAGGCGGAACCGCGAGGATGGCCGTGACGGCACGAGAGATCGTCTCCGAGAACGGGCTGGAGGACGTCGCGGAACTCGGTGAGATCGCCGAACGGCTGCGCGGATCGCAACGTCGTGAGGAAGCAGACTTCGGCGGCATCCCCGTTCGGCTGGTCGAGAGAGGCGCAGGCGCGATCGAGCTCTACTTCGAGCGCGATGCTGTCGAGTGCACGCTGTTGGCGACCGGACTTCGGCGGGACGAGGTCGAGTCCATGGTGAGATCGCTCTCGGTCATGAGCGCATAGATGTGGAGTACACGTCGTGAAACCGGGAACAGGCGGCGCAGGACGGCGCCGGCGATTCTCGTAGCTGCGACGGCGGCGCTCGTCGGATGCGGCAACTCGCAGGCGCACGCGCTCTCGACCGCATCCGCTCCCTTTCCGCTCGGCGTCGAGCTGCGTGCGCTGAAGCTCGCACCGGACGGGAGCGGAACCTACGTCGTGGTCGTGCGCAACTGGAGCGACCGCCGGACCGCGCCGATCACGCTCGTCCTCGCGCAGCAGAGCCAGGGTCCGGTGGTCGGGATGGGAACGACACATCCGCATCTGACCCTGGCGACCGGAATCGTCCGAGCCGACGTTCCTCTTCGGGCCGTCACCACCGCGGGCAGGCGCGGTTACCTCGCTCGTCTGCCGGGACTCGCCGCCGGCGCGAGCAGAACGATCGGCGTCGCGGCGACCGCGGCGAAGCCAGGCACGCTGATGCGATGCCTGATCGCGGGCGTCCTGCCGGGGGCGAGCACGCCGCGTGATCCGGCTGCGCCGCCGGCCCCGAACATGCTGGCGAGCTCTTGCACGACGCCGGCCGGAGGGGTTCAGCCGTTGCCGTTCGGCGTCGAGCTGCAGGGTCCGTCGAGCACGCACGTGGGCGCGAAGGCGACGTACACGATCATCGTCAGGAATCACACGGCGACGACCGTCCGCGACGGCGTCATCGGCATCGAACAGGTCAGTCCGCTGACACACCGCCCGGTCCCCGTGACGACCGACTGGCGGATGACGCGAACGACCGTCGCCGGCGGGCAGGAGGCGCTCCTGACGCATCTCGGCCCCCACGCGACCGTGACCTTCCACGTGACCATGCGCGTACCGCGGCCGGGCAAGTCCGTCACCGGTAAGCCGCTCTCCTTCGGGACGTTCTCCATCGGCGCATCGCGGCGCGCACAGCCTGGCGAGCAGCTCCTGGCGGAGCTTTCGTCGACGCTGTCCGCGAGCTGACTAGAGCCGCTCGAGCACGACCACCGGGATCTCGCGGTCGGTCCGCGTCTGGTACTCGTCGTAGTGCTGCCAGATCCCGTTCATCATCCGCCAGAGGCGGTCGCGCTCCTCGCCCTCGGCGACGCGCGCGCGGGCGCGGAACACGTCGCCCTTGACCTGGACGCCGACCTCCGGGTTCGCCTCGATGTTCTTGAACCAGCCGGGGTCGTCGGGTGCGCCGCCCTTCGACGCGACGATCACCGGGTTGTCGCCGTCCCAGCCGAAGATCAGCGGGTTCGTGCGCGGCTCGCCGCTGCGGCGGCCCGTCGTCGTGAGGATCAGGATCGTCGAGCCCTCGCGCCAGATGTAGCCGACCTCGCCGTCGGTCTCGACGTAGCGGCGGACGTGCTCGTCGCCGAAGAGCTGCTCGGCCTCTGCAGTGCTCATGCGTATGCCTCCAGTGTCTTCGTGGTCAGCCGGTCGAGCGCCTGCACCGAGAGCTCGAGGTGCTCCTCCTTCGTATCCTCGAGCTTCGTGTGGGACAGGCCCCTGAGGGACTGAACGAAGACCATCACCGTCGGGATTCCCGCGCGCGAGACCTCGGCCGCGTCGTGCAGCGGGCCACTCGGGAGCCGGTGCGAGGTCCCGCAGACCTCGCGGATCGACTCGTCGGCGAGCTCGATCAGCCGCTCGTCGAACAGGATCGGCTCGATGCTCCAGATCCGCTCCCACGAGACGTCGACGTTCTCCTCCTGCGCGAAACGTCCGCTCGCCTCCTTCGCCAGCTCGAGCAGGCGCGCGAGCTTCGCCGCGTCGAGATGCCGCTGGTCGATGAGCTGCTCCGCCGTCTCCACCACCGACGTCACGATCCCCGGCCTGCAGACGACGCCGCCCGACGTGCAGACCGCCCCGTCCCCCACCTCGGCCGCGATCGGGCGGATCTCTAGCGCGAGCTTCGCCGCGCCGGCGAGCGCGTCGCGCCGTTTGTCCATCGGCGTCGAGCCCGCGTGCGCCGCCTGGCCCTTCCACGTGACGAGATGGCGCTCGACGCCGAAGGTGCCGAGCACGACGCCGAGCGGCAGGTCCATCGACTCGAGCACCGGCCCTTGCTCGATGTGCAGCTCGAGATAGGCGGCCGTGTTCGCCAGCTGCGACCGAGCCGCGATCGCGCCGTCGAGGTCGACGCCGTGCTCTCGCAGCGCGTCCGGGAGCGCGATCCCGTTCGCGTCGTGCCGCGCGCGCAGCTCGTCCTGGTCGGCCATCGAGCCGGCCGCGGCGGAGGAGCCGAACAGCGAGCGTCCGAACCGCGCGCCTTCCTCGTCCGCCCAGTTGACGAGCCGCACCGTCAGCGGCGGCGTCCCCTCGGCCGCGATCCGGCGCAGCACCTCGACGCCGGCCATGACGTTGAGGCAGCCGTCGAGCCAGCCCCCGTTCGGCACCGAGTCGATGTGCCCGCCGATCAGCAGCGCCCGGTCGGAGACGCCGTCCACGGTGAACCACTGGTTCCCGGCCTCGTCGATCTCCTCGCGCGCCCCGGTCTCCGCGACCTTGCCGCGCAGCCACTCCCGGGCCGTCTCCCACGTGTCCGTCCAGGCGACCCGCTGCGCGCCGTTCTCGTCACCGGTCAGCTCGCGCAGCTCCTTCAGCTCGGCGACGGTCCGACTCGGATCGAGGGCCATGGGCAGGACCCTATCGCGCTGTGATAGATACCGCGCCACGGTGTCGGCTGTCGCGATCGGGGTCCGGGAGCGCAGGCGCCGCGAGGGGATCGAGCGCGGCGCGCGCCGGGCACTCGCGGTCGTTGTCCTGCTGCTCGCGCTCGTCGGCCTGTACGAGCTCTACCGCTGGATCTGGTCGTCCGCGGGGTGGACGTGGCCGTTCGCGGTCAACTCGATCTCGATGCCGCACGTCTGGACGATCATCAAGGCGTTCGGGCAGCCGGCACAGGTGAACCAGCCGCCGCTGATCCAGATCCTCTTCCACAAGTCGCTGTTCACTGCGAAAGAGGCGATCGTCGGCTTCGCGCTCGGCGCATTGATCGGCTTCTTCCTCGGCGTCGTCCTCGTCCACTCGCGCCTGCTCCGGCGCGGCGTCGTACCGTACATCGTCGCGAGCCAGACGATTCCGATTCTCGCGATCGCGCCGATGGTCGTCGTCTGGGTCAACCCGAAGCTGCCGGGCCCGCTGCAGGGCTGGGGCGCCGTCGCGGTCATCGCCGCCTACCTCACGTTCTTCCCGGTCGCGATCAACACGCTGCGCGGGCTCCAGGCGGTCGACCCGCGCGCGCTCGAGCTGATGCGGACGTACGCGGCGAGCCCGTGGACGGTGCTCTGGAAGCTGCGCGTGCCGTCGTCGCTGCCGTACGTCTTCGCCGCCCTGAAGCTCGCCGCGACCGCATGCGTCGTCGGCGCGATCATCGGCGAGCTGCCGTCCGGACTCCAGTCGGGGCTCGGCGGCGCGATCCTCAACTTCAACCAGTACTACTCGATCGAGCCGCAGGAGCTGTGGGCGACGAACATCGTCGCCGCGCTCGTCGGCATCCTCTTCTTCGTCACCGTCGTCGTCGCGGAGAAGCTCGTCGTCCGCCGTGCGCCGGAGCGAGTCGAATGAGCGACCTGCCCGTCGTCCACATCGACAAGGTGACGAAGGTGTTCCCGCGCGGGAACGTCACCGCGCTCCAGGACATCGACCTCTCGATCGAGCACGGCGAGTTCGTGTCGCTGATCGGCCCGTCCGGCTGCGGCAAGTCGACGCTGCTCCGCGTGATCGGCGACCTGATCGAGCCGACGGAGGGGTCCGTCACGGTGAACGGCAAACCGGCGCGACGCGCCCGCGCCGACCACGACTACGGGATCGTCTTCCAGGACGCGGTGCTGTTCGACTGGCGCACCGTCTCGAAGAACATCGCCGTGCCGCTCGAGCTGCTCGGGTGGAGCCGCGACCGCCGTGCGCAGCGCGTCGACGAGATGCTCGACCTCGTCGAGCTCGCCGGCTTCGCCGACCACCATCCGTGGCAGCTCTCCGGCGGGATGCAGCAGCGCGTGTCGATCGCACGCGCGCTCGCGTTCGAGCCGGCGCTGCTGCTGATGGACGAGCCGTTCGGCGCGCTCGACGAGATGACCCGCGAGCGCCTGAACCTCGAGCTGCTCTCGATCTGGCAGCAGCTCGGCTCGACGATCGTCTTCGTCACGCACTCGATCTCGGAGGCGGTCTTCCTCTCGACGCGCGTCGTCGTCATGAGCCCGCGCCCCGGGCGCATCGCCGGGGTCGTGCCGATCGACCTCGCGTCGCCGCGCGGCGTCGAGACGCGCGAGGACCCGCGCTTCTTCGAGCTCGTCACGCAGGTGCGCGAGCTGCTGCGCAAGCGCGGCGAGCACCTGCTCCCCGAGGAGGCGCAGCTGCTGGAGGCGGCGGAGTGACCGTGCGCGCCGCCGGCGGGAAGCTCGTCGAATGGCTGCCGGCGATCGCCGTGTTCGTCCTCGGGATCGCGATCTGGGAGGGCGCGATCGCCGCGTTCCATATCCAGCAGTTCCTCCTGCCGCGGCCGACGGACATCGCGTCGACCTTCTGGACGGGGCGCCACCAGCTCTGGCCGGCCGGCTGGTACACGTTCAAGGAGGCGCTCGGCGGCTTCCTCGCCGGGTCGGCGCTCGGCGTCGCCGTCGCGACGGTCGTGGCGCGGTTCGAGGCGCTCGGCACGGCGCTCGTCCCGATCGCCGTCGCGGCGAGCGCGATCCCGATCATCGCGTTCGCGCCGATCTTCAACGCGTGGCTGAACCCGCTCTCGCCGACGTCGAAGGCCGCGATCGCGGCCGTCCTCTGCTTCCTGCCGGTGCTCGTGAACACGCTGCGCGGGCTCCAGAGTGCGAGCCCGCGCCAGATCGAGCTGATGCGCTCCTACGCCGCGAGCGAGCGCGAGATCTGGCGGCGCGTCCGCGTGCCGACCGCCCTCCCGTACCTGTTCACGGCGCTGAAGGTCGCCAGCGTGCTCGCGATGATCGGCGCCATCGTCGGGGAGTACTTCGGCGGCGCCTTCACCGCGCTCGGCGTTCTCATCCGCTCGGACGCGCAGATCCTCGACTTCCGCACCGCCTGGGCCGGGATCCTCGTCGCGTCGCTGCTCGGCCTCTCCCTCTATTTCTGCGTCGTCCTCGTGGAGCGCGTCGTGATCCGATGGGCTCCCGAGTCGAGAGGGCCGTCATAATCCAGCAATTCGTCGAGTGAAAGGGGTACGTGCATGACGAAGCGGAGGGTCGTTGCGCTGGTGCTCGTCCTCGCCGCCGTCGGGGCGCTCGCGGGTTCCGCACACCGCGCGTCGGCCTCGCCGAGGGCGGCGAAGCTGACGAACGTCACACTCCAGCTCAAGTGGGTGCCGCAGGCCCAGTTCGCCGGCTACTACGCGGCGCTCGACATGGGCTTCTACAAGCGGGCCGGCCTGAACGTCACGATCAAGCCGGGCGGTCCGGACATCATCCCCGAGCAGGTCGTCGCCTCCGGGCAGGCGCAGTTCGGGCTCGACTGGCTGCCGAGCCTCCTCGCCGCCCGCGACAAGGGCACCGACCTCGTCAACATCGCGCAGGTCTTCGCGCGGTCGGGCATGACCCAGCTCACGTGGAAGAGCTCGGGCATCACCACGATCGCGGGCATGAAGGACAAGAAGGTCGCGAACTGGCTCGGCGGGAACCAGTACGAGCTCTTCGCCGCCCTGACGAAGGCCGGCATGAACCCCGAGAAGAACGAAGGGGTGACGATCGTCCAGCAGCCGTTCGACATGAACCTGTTCCTCAACAAGCAGGTCGACTCGGCGTCGGCGATGACGTACAACGAGCTCGCGCAGGTGCTCGAGACGAAGAACCCGAGCACGGGCAAGCTCTACACGCTGTCCGACCTCAACGTGATCAAGATGCAGAGCGTCGGCACCGGGATGCTCGAGGACGGGATCTTCTCGACCGGCTCGTGGCTCAAGAGCCCGGCGAACCAGGCGACGGCGATCAAGTTCATCGGCGCGTCGCTCGCCGGCTGGATCTGGTGCCGCGACCACGTGGCCCAGTGCGTCACCTTCACGCTGAAGGCCGGGCCGACCCTGCCGAAGGGTCACCAGACCTGGCAGATGAACGAGATCAACAAGCTGATCTGGCCGAGCGCGAGCGGGATCGGGATCATGAACAAGGCCGACTACACGCGGACGGCCGCGATCTCGAAGCAGTTCGGCGTGGTCTCGAAGGCGCCCTCCGGCGCCTACCGGACCGATCTCGCGTCGAAGGCAGTCGCCCAGCTGAAGGCGCAGGGCCTCGACGTCTACGGCAAGTCGTACAAGCCGATCGTCGTGAAGCTCACCGCCGGCGG
>Ga0335077_10000405_pt1 | contig 47177 bp, 38 predicted proteins | sample Lox_Sample_31_FD_207151 | JGI IMG/M metagenome (GOLD analysis project Ga0335077, IMG submission 207151) | Soil microbial communities from Loxahatchee National Wildlife Refuge, Florida, United States - Lox_Sample_3.1 | ecosystem: Environmental > Terrestrial > Soil > Wetlands | place: USA... | reverse complement strand
CCGGCGGACGATCGGCGAACTTCTGCTCGACATACGGCCACATCGGCTCCGCGCACGCGCCCTGTGACGCCACGCTCTTGATTCCGTCGCGCAGCATCGCGCCGCTGTCGGTGGAAACCGAGCCTTCGAGCGCGCGCTCGTTGTAATAAATAAACAGCCGCGACGGCGTGAACGTCTGCGCCAGCTTTTCCTTGCGCTGATCGAACTCGATCGCCGCCGCGATCGCGTTGGCCGTGCAGCTTCCCAGGTCGCCCTGATCGTAAATTTTCGGGCAGGTGGCGCGCAGGTCCACGGACTTCGGCAGCGCCGTCTTTCGCGGCGCGCGATACATCCGGTCACGGGCATCGGGCAGGTCGGGAATCCATCCATAACGGCCGGTCTGGTGTCTCATGCCCCGAAAATAAGGGCAAAGGTGTTTTTTAAGCGCCTTTCAAAACGGTAAGCCTGAGAAATCCCTGGGCTTCCGCGCCGAAATTTGCGCGTGAATTTCCCCGAGAGAAATCTCGCGCGCGGCACACTACTCTCCTGAGCGTGCTCGAAAATTCCATCGCGCGCAGCATCTGGCCCCAGCGGACCGCGGCGTACCGGGTATGGTCGCCGCCTGAAACGTCCGTGCGCATCGAATATTCGATCGAAGTGCTGCGCGAGGCCGCGCGTGCCCAGAAGGGCGTGCTGTACGGCGCGCGCGATGGAGCCACCGTGCGCGTCATCGCCGCGCGCCGAAAGCAGTGCGCGAACGATGATCCGCGGCTCGCCGGCCTGGAACTTGTGGGCACCTTTGCCGCGCGCCCGCGCGGTGAAATTTTCCTGACCGAAGCCGATCTCGAGCACCTGGAAATCACCGGCGGCTCCATCGCCCTGGCGATCGCCGGAACCAATGCCGGTTTTTTCGTTTATGAGCCCGACGGCGCCATCCAGACCATCAAGAGCCATCGGGAATTCTCGTTCGCCGCACTGCCGCCGCCGCGAAAAAACACACGCCCGCCGAAACGATGGATCGCGCTCGCCTTGATCGCCGCCGTGATCCTGCTCAGCTCTCGCCGGCTGGCGCCGGCTCACCCGCTCGCTCTCCAGGTCCGCGAAAGCGCCGGCCAACTGCTCATCTCCTGGAATCGAAACGCCTCCGCGACGCGTCTTGAAATCGAGGACGGCGATGCGCGCGACTGGATTCCCGTCACCAATCTTGCGAGCGCCACCTACGTTCGCCGCAGCGGCGATGTACGCATCCGCCTGATCGACGGCGCGCGCGGCGAAACCGCGCATTTCGTCGGCGAGGCGCCCATGTCCGCGCCGGCAAACGACATCACGCGCGACATCGCCCGCCTTCAGGCGGATGCCTCCGCGCTGCGCGCCCGCCTGGAGGCGGGCCGCCTTCGCACGGCGCAGCTCGAAGAACGAATCCGCCGCCGGATACAATGAATCGTCGCCCATGGCCGTCGAAGCCGAGCGCCTCGCGCGCGAGCTATTCTCCATCCACTCCCGCGCCCATCCATTGCCCGGCGAATTCGACGACAATTTCCACCTGACCGCGGCCGAGGGCGAGTACGCCCTGAAAATCATGCGCCCCGGATGCGCGCCCGAATTCGTCGACATGCAAGCGCGCGCCATGGAGCATCTCCGCGATTTCCCTGTCCCGCAATCGCTCGGCATCCGCACCACCGAGGACGGCCGCCTCGCCTGGCTGCTCCGCTGGCTTCCCGGACGCATGATGGCCGAGGTCACGCACACGCCCGCGATGCTCAAAAATCTCGGCCGATTGCTCGGCGCTATCGATCTCGCGCTGGCCGGTTTTTCGCATCCCTTCGCGCATCGCGAGCTCAAGTGGGACATGGCCCGCAGTCTCTGGATCGAAGACTACGTCCACTACATCCCCGATCGCGCCCGCCAGGATCTCGTCCGCCGCATTCTCGCCGAGTTCCGCAACGCCGCGCCGCTCGCAGGCGTCCGATGCGGCGTGATTCACGGCGATGCGCACACGCATAATGTTCTGGTAGAAGGCGATCGCATCACCGGTCTACTCGACTTCGGTGACCTGCACTACGGCGCCTGGGTATCCGAGCTCGCCGTCGCCTGCGCCTATTTGCAATTTTGCGAAACGAACCCACGGGCCGCGATGGATCGCGTGATCGGGGGGTATCAGGAATCCAATCCCTTGACAGATATCGAAATGAAATCGTTGCCTTTATTGATCCAAACGCGGCTGGCCGTAAGTGTCACCAATTCGGCGTACCTGAAAACGAATTCGTCCGATCCTTATATTACGGTCAGCGAAACCGGGGCCTGGCGTCTGCTGGAGGTCCTGTGCTGCTGAAAGGGATCTCGCTTGAAAACGACCCTTTTATCGTTTTCGACCTGAGCGTCTCCAGTGCACTGCTCAGGCCCGGCATGGAAACCGCGGAACTCACGGAGATTCTGTTCGGCCAGATGCGCGCGGCGGGCGCGAAGTTCGGCGTCGGACGCTACAACGAGGCGCGCCTGCTGTACAACGCGCCCGAGTTCGCCTGCGGTCCGCGCCCGACCGACGAGCACCGTACGATTCATCTCGGCCTCGACCTGTTTGCCGAGCCAGGGACGGGAGTCTGCGCGCCGCTCGAAGGAATTGTGCACGCATTCGAGAATCGCGCCCGCCGGCTGGATTACGGCCCCGTCGTGCTTCTGGAGCACGGCAATTTTTTCACGCTGTACGGCCATCTCGATTCCATCGATCATCTGAAGATTGGGCGAAAATTCGCCGCGGGCGAAGAGATCGGAAAGGTCGGCGCGCCGCCGCACAATGGCGACTGGCCTCCGCATCTGCATTTTCAGATCATTACCGATTTATTGGGCCTGGGCTGCGATTTTCCCGGGGTCGCCCGAGCAAGCGAGCGCGAAAAATGGCTGAAATTTTCGCCCGACCCGAACACCATTGCGCGCATTCCAAGCCGCTCGCTGACGCGAGGCGGCTGGCACGCTGATGAAATTGCGAGCGGCCAGCCGCCAGCCGTCAGCCTGCGGCTTACTCGTCCTGTTCCGGACGAGCTCTCCAAAACCGAAACTCTCGCGGCACGGCACGAATACCTGGGCGCGAATCTCAGCCTGAGCTACCGCGAGCCACTCAAGATCGTGCGCGGATGGCGGCAGTATCTATATGACGAAACCGGCCGCGCTTACCTGGATGTCTACAACAACGTCCCATTGGTCGGCCACAGCCATCCCCGCGTGGTGGAGGCCGTGGCTCGGCAGATGGCGGTACTCAATACCAACACGCGGTATCTGCACGATAACGTCGTCCGCTACGCGGCACGGCTCAGCGCCAAACTCCCTGCGCCGCTGCGCGTCTGCTATTTCCTTAATTCAGCCAGCGAGGCGAATGAGCTCGCGCTGCGCTTGGCGCGCGCACACATCGGACGTGACGAAGCCATCGTGCTCGAACACGCCTATCACGGCAACACGAATACGTGTATCGACATCAGCCCGTATAAATTCGATGGTCCCGGCGGCAGCGGGAAAAAACCCTGGGTTCGCGTTGCCCCGCTGCCCGATCCGCATCGCCGCGACGATCCCAACGCGGGTGCGGAATATGCGCGGGAACTGGCCAAGGTGGTGGACGGTCCCATGACGTTCATTGCCGAAAGCCTGCCGAGTGTGGGCGGGCAGGTCGTCTTTCCTCCCGGATACCTGGCGGCGTGCTACTCCGCGGTGCGCGCGGCCGGAGGAGTTTGCATCGCCGACGAAGTCCAGGCCGGCTTCGGCCGGCTCGGCGATTTTTTCTGGGGATTCGAGATGCAGGGCGTGGTTTCGGATATCGTCGTGCTCGGCAAGCCGATGGGCAACGGCTTTCCCATCGCGGGCGTGGTGACCACACCGGAGATCGCAAAGTCATTCGATAACGGAATGGAGTTTTTCAGCACCTACGGAGGCAATCCGGTGGCCTGCGCGGCGGGGCTGGCCGTGCTGGATGTACTTGAAGAAGAACACTTGCCCGCCAATGCCGCGCGCGTGGGCGCCTACTTGCTCGATGGCCTCGGCGCGATGCATTTCGTGGATGTTCGCGGCCGCGGATTGTTCATTGGAATCGAGCTCGAATCCGGCGACCGGGCCTCGGAGGTGGTGAACGCACTTCGAGATCGAGGCGTGCTGTGCGGGACGGACGGTCCGCGCGGCGAGGTCATCAAGATCCGTCCGCCCCTGATCTTTTCTCACTCAGATGCCGACCTTTTTCTCGAAATCCTGGAAGATGTGGCAGACCCACGTCATCTACGAGCTATCGATCCACCTCGCCAAGTAGCTGATTCAAAAATAGATAGTTAGCCGTGTAGTACCAGTCTCAAGTCGTACCCCTTACGTCCCGAATTTTAGTACTTACGCCATAACTCCGCGCTGCGGATTGCCCGATATAGATCGCTAGACGACCAAGTACCGGTACGATCCGCTGGAGGGATGGAGATGACGGCGAAATTTCCGGCAGCGCGAGCGATATTCCTGCTGATTCCGGTCATCGCGGCCTGTCAGGCCGACACGCAGACGGGAGACGCCGTCCGCCTGCTCGCCGATTGCTCGGAGCCCGAAAGCGCGATCGCGACGGTTCAAAAAGCAGATCGCGTGAAGGTGCGCTACGCGCTCGGCGAAAGTTCGCAGACCTGCTACGCGGTCGAGACGAAGGTGAATGGGACAAGCGTCGAAGGCTACCTGCTCGGCGACGCGCACCCGGATGTCGCCGCGTTTGAGCGGGGGGTGCGCAAAAGCCTCCCGGTCCTCCCTCCGGCGCCGATGGCGGCGAATGACGAACCGCGGCAGCCCGCCGATCCGCCCGCCAGTTTCGCCGGTTTGAGCGGAACCTCTCCCGACGGGCGCCGCGTGAGCCTGGAGCAGTTGAGCGCGCCGACCATCGTTCTGTACTTCTGGGCGGCAAACGATCGGAAGTCCGTCCAGAAGGCCGACGAAATGGTCGGCGTTTACGAGCTGTACCGGCACAAGGGCGTGGCGCTGGTAGGCGTCGTTTCGGGCGCGAGCGCGGCCCAGGTGCGCCGGGTGGTAGCCGAAGAAGAAGTGGTCTGGCCTCAGATTGTGGACGTCGGCGGAGCGCTTGCGGCTCGCTACCCGGCGGTCCGCGACACGCCGTATTTCATCCTGGACCGCCGGCGGAACGTGGTCGCCGCGCTCAAATCGCCGGATCAGGTCCAGCGCGAGATGGCCGGGTTGCGCAAACCCGCGGGAGGCTCGGAATGAAACTCGAAGGGCGCGGCCGCGGGGAACGCGGCAACAGCGTGCTCGAAGGGGCGCTGGTGTTTCTGCCCTTTTTTGCGCTGATCTTCGGCATCGCGGATTTCTCCATGGCGCTGTTTATCACCGGAGCGTTTCAGCAGGCCGCTCACGACGCGGCCCAGTTCGCCACCACCTATAACCTGACCTACAACGGAACCACGTATGGGTCCCAGACCGCCGCCGCCAAGGCGATCATGTATTCGGAATCCTTCGGCTTTATCAATGCCACCAACGACGCCGCCAATCATTATGTGCAGGTCAACTATTATTTTCCCAACGATCTCAGCACTCCGGCCACCTGCGCGACCGGCTGCGACCACACCTGGACCGACAGCAACGGGAACACGTTCACCGTCAATTACGAAAATCAGCCCGGCGACGTGGTAGAGGTCCGGGTGGTGGGGTTCCCATGGAACTGGATGGCGCCGCTGCCCGGACTGATGCCGGGAAAATCGATCAGTCTCGGCGCGGAAGCCGTGGACATTCTTCAGGGACTTCCCACCAACATGAGCGCGCCGCCTACGCCCTGAGGGCGCGCGGAAAGACGGGGAGGACATGGCATGACAGATCAAAAGCGCAGGAAACACCGTGGCAAACAGCGCGGCAACATGATGCTGGAGTTCGCGGCGGTGGCCTGGATCCTGATATTTCTGCTGGCCGGATCGGTTGACGTCGGCATGGCGCTGATCCGCTCGCTGCAGGCTTCCGAGCTGGTCCGTAACGCCAGCATCCTGCAAGTGGACGACGTGGTCGCGCCCGCTGACAGCGTGGATTTGTCGCTGACGTCGACCCAGGAAGTGCTGCTGCGGACCGCTCCGAGCCTGGGGCTGGCGATGCCCAGCACGTACGCTCCCAATCCCAACGGCAACGGGGTGGTCATCCTGAGCAAGATTCTGAACGTCGGCCCGCAGGAGTGCAGTATCGGAATCGGGAGCAGCTTCGACGGCACCACCGCGACGTGCCCGAATCTGGGCAGCTACGTCATCGCGCGGCGCATCGTGATCGGCAACACCAGCCAGGGAACCAGCGCTTACGGCAATCCGTCCGATACGCCCAATTCCCAAGGCAACCTGACGGACGCGCAGATCTGCAAGGATAGCGGCAATGTGATCTCCGCGGCGTTGCCGAGCTCGATTCAGAGCGCGATCACCGCGGACCAGTTCACCGTCGTCTCGGAGCTGTACGTGAATACGTCCGGTATGAACCTGTTCAGCATTGTCTCACCGAGCCGGATTTACATGCGGAATTTCTCGTAAAGAAATTGGGGAGGAAGTTTATGCGTGTGTACGCGATTCGACGAATGCGCCGGAGCCGCGGTATGGCGGTGATGGTGACCGCGCTTACGCTGCTGTTTCTGATACCTATGGTGGGCCTGGCGATCGACGGAGGCGTTGCCTTCATCGTCAAGGCGCGAATGGGCGCGGCGCTCGACTCGGCCGCGCTGGCCGCGGGCCGCGGATTGACGACGGGGACTACGCAAACCGCCGCCGCGGAAAGTGGCACGACAGCCGCGCTGAATTTCTTTTCCGCCAACTTCCCGTCCGGCTATCTGAACACCAGCTATGTGAATCAGACCGCCTGCGGCGGATCGGGACAGTCCGCCTGCGCCAATACGCCCGCCGGAGGCTATGAGACTTGCAACACCGCGGTCTGCGCCAGTTTCACGCCCAACCCGGTGGGGACACTATCGATCACCGTGAACGCGACGGTCAACTCCCCGACCTATTTCATGCGCTGGATCGGGGTGAATTCGGTTGCGGTGAGCGCCACCGGCCAGGCCACGCGGCCCAATCTTTCCATCGTGCTGGTGCTCGACAAGTCCAGTTCCATGGGCGGGCGCTCCACTTCCGGAATGCCCGCGAGCCTTGGGCCGAACCCGGTCTCCTGCGACGCGATGGTGTACAACTCCTGGCAGTTCGTGCAGAACTTCAGCGCCTTCGACACGGTTGCCGAAGTTTCGTTCGACAGCACCGTCAGTCTGGATTACCCGCCCTCGACCAATTTCAAGCAGACCAGCGGCTCGGGCACGCTCGAGAGCGCCCTCGGAAATCTCACCTGCGGCGGCAACACCAACACCAGCGGCGCTCTGGCGATGGCAGCGTCCGTTTTGAATTACGTCAATCAGCCGCAAGCCATCAACCATATCGTGCTGTTTACCGACGGCGTCGCCAATGCGGTAAACTCCTCGGCCTTTCCGCTGCGCACCGCGTTCAATTTGCCCAACACCCTCAACGATTGGCGCATGGGCCCCGGCTTGCCGAATAACCACAATCTGTCCGCGTCAACGACGCCTACCGCCAGCCAGAACTCCACCAACTGCGGCGGCACTTACATGTGCATCATGACCACCTGCGTCACCAGTTCGGCCACCACCATCCAGGGAGAGATGTCGCAGTGGTCCGGTTTTGCGGTGAACGGAGGAATTGTAACCCTGGAGCAGGCCTTCGGCACCGATTATCCTTACACCGGTACGCTCGGCAGCGGCGATGCCTCGCCATCGCTGCCTGCGGGCTGCTCAGGAGGCGCGTGGTATGGAAGCTACACCGCTAACGGCTCCGTCCAGGGGACCATCGCCTACATCCCTTCGGTGGATCGCTTCGGAAACAGCACGTCCGGCCCCTGGGGCGTCGACTCCGCGAACACCGGCGCGAACTATACGCTGAACAGCCCCGACGCCTCCACAACCTGGACCAACGGCGGCACCGGCGGAATCGTGCAACAGGTGAACCCGTACACGGCTCCGGCCAACGCGCCGATGAGCCCCAACAACACCTCCACCCCTCCGGGGACAAAGAATCTCGGCGGTCCCTGGGGAAGTTACACTTCGACGGGCGCCGTCACCGCGTTTCCCGGCCAGTATCCCAGCAACACCTTCCCCTCGGGACCGTTTGCCGGGCATTTCCGTCCCGACCTTCCCAACACGACCGGCATCGTGAGTCTCAACACCGCCTACAACGAGGCCCAAACCCTCCAGGCGAATGCGTCCAAGGGCACGAATCCGAGCACATATTCGAACCCGACAAGCAAATACACGGTCACCATCGACGCGATTTATCTTCAGGGCAACGGCGGAGACCCGATCGCTCCATACTTTCTCCAATACGTCACCAATCAGCAGAACCTCCAGGTTCCGTCGTGCGTTTATACGGCGAGCACGTACCCCTACACGCCGACCTACATCGCCAATCCGAACTACGTTGCGGGCCAGCCCGCGGGCTCTTATGTTGCGGTGTCGAGCAGCACACAGCTTTCGGCCGCGTTCGAACAGATTGCCGGATCGCTGCTGCGAGTGACCCAGTAGGGTCGCGCAGTGGGGCAGTCGCCACGGGCTGTTAAACTGACGTTGTGAGTAATGAACAAATCCTGACGGTGGCGTTGTCCACGGTGCCGACGATGATCGTTGTGCTCATCGGGATTCTGCTCAATAATGCGCGGCTGAACGACATGAAGCAAGTCTTCGACGCTCGCCTGAATGATTTGAAGGAACTGCTTCGCGCCGAGATCAAGGTTGTCGACGCTACCATCAAAGTGGTCGAGGCCAACATCGAAAAAAATCACAGTGAAATGCTGCGCCGCTTCGGCGACCTGGGTACGCGTCTGACGCGCATCGAAAACTCCCTCGCAATGAATCGCGGCTGATTTCCCGCGCTCAATAATTCGCTCCCTTCGCCGATGCGTACATCAGGCGATCCCCACGTCGCCCTGAGGAGCACTTCCGTGTTGAAAAACATCTCGATCTTCGCCGTCATGGTGTGCCTGCCGGCGCTTTCGCAATCGACCTCGAACGGCATCACGCTGACGCCATCCGCCATGACGATCAATTACCAGATCGGCGCCGCCACTCTGCCCGCGGCGCAGACCATGCAGGTCCAGACGACGCCCAAGGGATTGAACTTCACGGTTTCGGTTTCCGGCTCGCCGTTTAACGCGGCGTGGCTGCTGGTGTCGGAGACGGCGGGTGTCAGCCCCGGCACGCTCAAGGTGGAAGCCAACCCGACCGGACTTCCGGCGGGCGCCTACGCGGCCACCATCACGGTGAGCGCGACCTCGGGATCCACCACCTACACGCAGAGCGCGACGGTCACGTTGATGGTGGCGAGCGCAGCCGCGTCGATCAGCGCCAGTCCTGCGTCGCTCAGCTTCACCTACGTCACCGGAACTTCGACCAGCAGCCCGTCGCTCACCAGCGCGTTCGTTCTTTCGAGCAGCGGCTCGGCGATGCCGGCGACGGTCAGCGTCAAGAGCGCGTCGTGGTTGTCGGTGACCCCCAGCGGCAACGTGACTCTGCTGGGTCTGCTGAACACCATTTCGGTGAGCGTGAATCCGACCGGCCTCACGCCCAAGGTGTATACCGGACAGATCACCATCAGCGCGCCCAACGCCACAAACAAGACCCTCACCGTAACCGTCACTCTGACCGTGAACGCGGCGGTCCCGACGACGACATCCACGTGGCCCGCGGGTGTGATTCAAGGGTCGCCCGAAACCATCGTCACGGTGAATGGCAGCGGATATTTTTCTAATTCCACGGTTTATGAAAGCGGATTTACGCCGGCATCGACCATCACGGTCACCGACGGAACCAGCACCGTGAGCAGCACCTTTTACATTCCCGTTTACCAGACGACCACGGACGTGTTGCGGCTGGGCGTGGCGTCGCCGCTGCCGTCCGGGACGGTCGGCGTCGCCTATACGCAACCGCTTGCGGGCGGCGGGGGGACGTCGCCGTATACGTACGCAATCACCGGAGGACTGGCGCCGGCGGGGCTGACGATTTCCGGCTCGAACCTGGCGGGCACGCCAACGGCGGCAGGGACTTTCCAATTCATCATCACGGTGACCGACAGCGAGACGCCGCCAGCCTCGGCTTCATTCCCGATCACGATGACCATCGCCCCATCGGGCGCGACAGCTCTGAGCATCACCAGCGCCGCGGCGCCTTTACCGCCAGGCGTCGTCGGATCGGCATACGGTCCGGTCACGCTGACAGCGACGGGCGGGACGGGCGGACCTTACACCTGGTCGGCGACGAATCTTCCGGCGGGGATGACGCTCAGCTCGGCGGGCGCGCTGGCCGGATCACCCACCACGGATGGCAGCAACGGAGCGCTGGCCGCGAGTATCGTCAGTAGCGAGTCGCTTCTGGCGACGGTCCCGGCGACCGACCTGGCGCAGGCCGGGCTGATGCGCATGGAAGTGCAGACGCCGCCGCCGGGCGGAGGAACGTCCAACGAAGCGCAGTTTGCGATCTACGGACCCGAGCCGCAAATCACCGCGGTGGTCAATTCCGCCAGCTACGCACAAGGAACGCTCGCGCCGGGCGACATCATCGCGATCTTCGGGCTGGGCCTGGGTCCTTCGACGCTTACGGTGTTCGATCCGACCGCCGCGACCATCGCGACATCGCTCCCGGCGACGGGGTCTGCCACTTCCGTCACGATCAATGGAACCGCCGCGCCGATCCTGTACACCAGTGCAACCGCGCTCAGCGTGATCGTCCCTTACACCACGGCGGGCGCTTCGGCGCAAGTGGTCGTGACCTACGGCGGACTCTCGTCGCAAGCCTTCACCGTCGCGGTCGCCTCGGCCGACCCAGGGATCTATTCGATGGCTTCGTCGGGCCAGGGCCAGGGCGCGATCCTGAATTTCGATCCGGCGACGGGAAATTATACGGTGAATTCGAACGCCCAGCCGGCGGCGGCGGGCTCGGAAGTGATCCTGTACATCACCGGCGCGGGCGCGACCAGTTCCACTGTCGACAACCAACTGATTCCCGCGTCACCAGCGGTCACGCCCACGCAGACCCCGTCGGTGAGCATCGGCGGACAAGGCGCGACGCTGCTGGGAGCGCAGGCTCCGATCGGGTCGATCCCGGGATTGATGCAGGTCAACGTGACAGTCCCATCGGGCCTGAAGGCGAGCCCGGCGGTCCCGGTAATCGTGACCATCGGGGGAGTGCAGAGTCAGACGGGGTTGACCATGGCGGTCAAATAACTTGGCAGGATCCTGTTCATCTCTCCAGTGCAGCGACGCCGGGCAGTTCGATTCCCGCAAGAAATTCGAGCGACGCGCCGCCGCCCGTGGAAATGTGCGAGATCTTATCGGCAACTCCGGCGGATTTAATGGCTTTTTCCGAATCGCCGCCGCCGACCACGCTCAGCGCTCCCGATTCGGCCACGGCTTTCGCCAGCGCCACCGTTCCACGATCGAACGGCGGCGTCTCGAACACGCCCATGGGACCGTTCCAGATGATGGTGCGGGCGCCCAGAATCACTTTTTCATAGATATCCACCGTCTCCGGGCCGATATCCAGCGCCATCATGTTATCCGGAATTTTTTCAACGATTCGCGATACGACTCCCGGTTTCAATTCCGCGGCGACCACGTGGTCGATGGGCAGCTCCAGCTTGTGACCGGCCTGCGCCATCAACTCCTTCGCCAGCTCGATTTTGTCCTCTTCCACCAGCGATTTGCCGGTTGATTCGCCGCGCGCGCGCAGGAACGTATAGGCCATCGCGCCGCCGATCAGCAAACGATCCACCAGCTGGATCAGGTTCTGAATCACTTCAATTTTGTCGGAAACTTTCGCGCCGCCCAGAATCGCCACGCACGGGCGCTCGGGATTTTTCGTGACTTTGGTCAGATATTCGAGCTCTTTTTGCATCAAAAATCCGGCCGCGGCTTGTTTTACATACGCGATCATTCCGACTGTGGAGGCGTGGGCGCGGTGCGCGGAGCCGAACGCGTCATTGATGTACACGTCCGCGAGCGCGGCCAATTGTTTGGAAAATTCGGGATCGTTCTTTTCCTCCTCGGGATGAAAGCGCAGATTTTCGAGCAGCAGCACTTCGCCGGGCTTGGGCAGCATCGCCTGGACCTTGGGACCGATGCAATCTGGCGCCATGGCGACCGGTTTTTTCAGCAATTCGCTCAGCCGTTTGGCGATGGGCGCGAGGCTCATTTCCGGATTCGGCTTGCCTTTGGGCCTTCCCAGGTGGCTCGCCAGGATGAGCGCGGCGCCGTGGTTGAGCGCGTACTCGATGCTGGGGAGCGACGCCTTGATTCGTTTGTCGCTGGTGATGGTTTTTCCGCCATCGGCGAGCGGAACGTTGAAATCCACGCGCATGAACACGCGCTTGGCATTCAAATCCAGGTCCTGAATCGATTTGGCCATTTTTTCAATATATCGGAATGGCTCTCGGCCCTCCTCGCGCCCGCGAGCGCTGCGCCAGGATACAATGAGAAATTCATGGCAGACGACAAAACTTATAAAGCCGAATATCAGGGCAGCGGGACGTTCATCATCAGCAAGCCCAAGCGCAAGGCGCGCAAGCGGCGTCAGTCCGCTCTCAAAGCACCCCGCCGGGGCGCGCGAAAATAGCCTGATCTAAGCGCTCTTACGGATGGTCGCCAGTCCGGCGCCGGCGCAGATCAACACGGCGCCCGCGGCGCGATTGGTCCAGGCTGCGTAGCGCGGCTCGCGCGCGAGCGTGGAGGCGCGGCCGGCCAGAGTGCCGTAACCCAGCAAGACGACAAATTCGATCGCGATCGAGGTTAGCGCCAGCACTCCGACCTGACCGGCGATGGGCGCGCGCGGGTCGAGAAATTGCGGCAGCAGCGCGGTGAAAAAGATCAGCGCCTTGGGGTTCGACGCCTGAAGAACGAATCCGTCGCCGAGCATACGCAAAGCGCGCGTCTGCCTTTCTTCGACGGCCGCCGCGACCACGCCGCTGCTGCCGAAAATCGCGCGCAAACCAAGAAAGATCAGATACGCCGCGCCGATCCACTTCAGGGCGGAAAACAGGTCGAAGGACGCAGCCAGCAGCGAACCGATGCCGGCCGCCGAGAGCACGAAATAGACCGTGTTGGCCGTCAGAATCCCCAGGTTCGAGAAAACGCTCTTGCGTGCGCCGCTACGCAGGGCGCTCGACAGCACGAAGAGGACGGCGGGTCCGGGCGTCAGGCACAGGACGGTCTCGGTCCCGGCGAACAGCAGCCAGGTTCGCGGATGAACAAACACCAAGGACAACTATACGGGAACGCCGGAGCGCAGCGCCCACGGCTCGCGAAGGGAATCGAGCGCCTTGGGAGACAGGCCGGAGCTCATCTCCACGCCGACCAGGTATTTCGCGCCGAATCGCACCACGTGCTTCACCGATGCGGAGCCGGAAACGTGCAGGCGTTCGGCGCTCAGCAGCACCGCGGCGCGAATCGGAATCGACACCGGCAACTCGATGCGCAGGCCGCTTTCTGAAACATCGATGCACTTGCCCACGGCGAACCGCGCTCCGCGCGCACCGTCTTCCCAGGAGACGCGCACGGTCCCAGAGTACGGCTGGCGTCGATGTCTGCGGGTGTCCTTGGAGGCCATATTCTCTCATGAGTCTTATCGGCAGTTTCAGGGCGCTTCCACATAGTACGATGTTGCTTTATGTCCTTCTACCCGAGCGATTTCTACTGGATGGGCGACGACGACGGCGGCTTTTTCGACGACGGCGGTTCTGATGATGACGGCGGCGATTACGGCGACGACGGGGATCAGGACGATGATGGCTATGATGATCAGGATTCCGACGGCCAGGACGGCGATGAGGAGGATGGCGATCAGGACGGCGACGAAGAAGAAGCCGATGATGACGGCGGCGGAGATGACGGAGACGGCAACGGAGATGATGGCGACGGCGGAGATGATGATGGTGATGGCGATGGCGATGTAAACGACGAGTTCTCAGATCCCGACGATCTGATGCAGCTCGACGAAGACACGGCGTTTTCGGCCGACGATTTTCCCAACGCCACGGAAGCGGATTTTGCGGACGACGACGGAAGCTGGACGCCGGACGATTATCAGCAATCGGCCGAGAACCTGTTCGGCGATCACGAATTCTTCGGCGACACGCGCGATACGCAATTGGGCGAGCAGGGTTTCCAGCCCTACCAGGATCCGCAGATGCTGCGCGGGATCGACCAGGTGGTGCCGGGAAGCGCCGACACAGTGCGCCTTTATGAGCGCGACGGGCAGCTCCACGCTTTCGGGTTCGTGACCGTGGCCGCGCTCGAGCTTCTGCGGCTGCGCTATCCGGGAATCGATCTGGGTGGTCTCGACGTCGCGGTGCCTCCCAGGGGCAAGCCGGTCGAGCCGCAGCCGCTTCCGCCGGCTTTCGATTCGGTGCAGGTGGCCGATGCGGTCGATTTGCGAAAATACTGCACGCCGGTGGGCGACCAGGGGCAGACGTCGCGGTGTTCGGCGTTCGCGTGGACGCACGCGACCGAGATGGTGACGAACATGAAATCCGGAACGGTCGCGCGGCTTTCGCCGACCTTCACCATGCTGCAATTCCAGCGCATGCAAGGTGACGCGCAGGATTACAAGTACGCGTATTCGGGCGGTGATGGCACCGAAGGCGGCGCCGATCCGGGGAACGTTCTTGTGGAGCACGGCACTTGCCGTCAGGAGTTGTGGCCGGATTCAAGCGAAGTGCCGGCGACATCCGAGCGCGTGCTGGTTTCCGATGCCGGCAAGCATCATCTCGAAGCGACGCCGCATCCCATCGCGCTCGACGACGTTCGTAAAGTTTTGAGCGCGGGCTGCCCGGTGCACGTCGCGATGAACACGGGCGAAGCGTTTTCCGATATCGGCCGCGACGGCCAGTTCAACGCTGCCGAGCGCCCCACCGGCCGCCACGGACGTCACGCGATGCTGATCGTCGGCTACACGGGGAATTTTTATACGATCAAGAATTCGTGGGGTACGGATTGGGGCGATAAAGGGTATTGTTATGTGCCGAAGAATGTGCTGGAGCAGTCGGAACCGGACCTGGTCGCGGTGCTGGTGAAGAAAGACGAGCAGGGAGGCTGAGGTTATACTGATAACTGAGATGCCGTCTGCAAAGGAAGAGGTTCGCCGGATACTCGAAGATCTGCCTGACGACGCGAGCTGGGAAGACATTCAATATTCGATCTACGTTCGCGAACGAATCGAACGCGGACGACGCGAAGCCGACGAGGGCAAGGTGATCGATCAGGAAGAGATCGAGAAGCGCATGGAGCGGTGGCTCGAGTAGTCTGGGCCGACTCGGCCTGGCAGGAGCTTGAATGTGCAGCTAGCTTCATCGCGCGGGATTCTCCCCGTTACGCGGCGGCGCTTATCGAAGAAGCCAGATCCGCAGCGCGTTCGCTTCGGCGTTTCCCCCGCAGAGGACGGTTAGTCCGTGAAGTCGATGACCAAAACGTTCGCGAGTTGATCGTCGGGAGTTATCGCCTCATTTACGAAATTCAGCCAGATCGGGTCACCGTTCTCGCGTTCCTGCATGGGGCGCGGCGCTTCCCAGATCAACTGCGAACGTGACTCCTCGTCACCGGCGCGACCACTCGCTGCTCGATGATGTCGAGCTGGATTTTCGGATCAGCGTTTTGGGCCGACCTGAAGTCAGTTGAACAAGGGAGTCAGCAGGAACAGCATGAGCTGCTTCATCCCTTCAAGGACGTCACCGCGACGCAGTGCGACACGGCACAAACCTCCGTGCGCGGCGCGATGCAGTGCCTTGTCCTCGTGGCAGGCGCCGTGAGCCCGGGTGAAATGCAGCCGCGCCTTTACGAGGTCGCGTGACAGATAGGCGGATTGGCCTAGAGCCACCTCTTCTGCGCAATTCATGCTAACCTCCGCGTGATTTACTTCGTCACCGGCGCGAGAACGCGCTGCTCGATGATGCGGTCCACCAACCCGTAATCGAGCGCTTGCGGAGGCTCCATGATGTAATCGCGATCTACGTCGCGGGCGATTCGGTCCACCGGCTGGCCCGTGGCTTCGGCGAGAATTTCGTTCAGCGTCTCGCGCATGCGCAGGATTTCTTTCGCGTAGATGTCGATATCGGTCGCCTGGCCGGCGAGGCCGCTCATTGAGGGCTGGTGAATCAGGATGCGCGAATGCGGGAGGCTGTAGCGCTTGCCTTTGGTTCCGCACGCGAGCAGCACCGCGGCCATCGACGCCGCCTGTCCCACGCACGTCGTCACGATATCCGGTTCGACCAGACGCATGGTGTCGAGGATCGCCAGGCCCGCGGTGATCGATCCGCCGGGCGAGTTGATGTACAGCGCGATATCTTTTTCCGGGTCCTCCGCGGCCAGGAACAGCATCTGAGCGATGATCAGGTTCGCGACGTTATCATCAATCGGCGTGCCCAGAAAAATGATGTTCTCTTTGAGCAGCCGCGAATAGATATCGAACGCGCGCTCGCCGCGCGAAGTCTGCTCTACCACCATCGGCACCAGCACTGAGTTGTGCGGGACAAAATTTCGCATAAACACTCCTTCTAATCTCCTGACTGACAGCCGCACAACGAAGCCGGGCGGCAGTTGCTCCTGCTCACTGAGGCGGCCGCCCGCCTCTGTGCGGCTAGACACTCGCTCCGGTCCCGCGCAAGCGGCGGCGCGGCCGGGGAAGAAGACGGCGCTTCTCGCCCCGCTTTTCCGCCAGGGCGTTCGCCAGGTCGGCGATCGAAGTCCCCTCTAAATAATCTATGATACGCGAGCGGAGCTCCACCCAGGAATCGTGCATGCCGCACGCCGCGCGGTCGTTGCATTCCGGGCTGCCGCCGATGCAGCGCTCCAGGCGCGAGGAGCCGTCCACGGCCTCGACGATCACGCGCATGGAGATCTGTTCCGCCGGCAGACGCAGGCGGAATCCGCCGCGCGGACCTTTAGTCGATTGAAGATATCCGTTGCGCGCCAAATCTTGCAGGATCTTGGCGAGAAAATGCACGGGAATGCCGGTATCGGCGGCGATGTTTTTGACCAGCGCGTGCTCTTCCGGCGCAAGCGCGGCCATGTAAACGAAAGCGCGAATCGCGTATTCGGCGGAACGGGAATAAATCATTACCACAAGACCGATTTGTCGATGCTCGAGAGGGTGGGCCGGCCCATCAGCATCATGGTCATCTCGAATTCCTTGCGCAGGATCTGGACCACGCGCGTGACGCCTTCGGCGCCCGCCACGCCAAGCCCCCATAGGTACGGGCGGCCGATCTGCACAGCGGTCGCGCCCAGGGCCAATGCCTTGATCACGTCGGTTCCGCGGCGGATTCCGCCGTCCACCAGAATGGGAACGCGGCCTTCCACTTTTTCGGCCACGCGCGGGAGCGCGTCGATGGTCGCGGGCACGGTGTCCAGGTTGCGCGCGCCGTGATTGGAGACGATGATGCCTTGCACACCGGCTTTGACCGCGATGGCCGCGTCGTCGGGATTCAAAATGCCCTTGAGCATGATCGGAGTGGTGGCGAAGCCGCGCAGCCAGTCGATGTCTTTCCAGGTGAGCGACGGGTCGAGATAATCTTTGCCTTTCAGATTGGGCACCTCGCGCGGGGGAAGCTCGTTGTGCGCGCGATCCTCGCGGTTGCGCATGGCGAACACCGGGGAATCCACGGTCACGCACAACGCGCGGCATCCGGCGTCTTCGGCGCGCTGGACCAAGTCCTTGGTGAACGCGCGATCGCGCTGGATGTAGAGCTGGAACCACACTGGTCCGGTGGCAGCTTTCGCGACATCTTCCACACGCATCGACGCGCTGGAGCTGATGCACAGCGTCGCGCCCGCGGCCCCGGCGCCGCGCGCGGCCACGGCGTCGCCCTCGGGCACGATCAATCCCTGCGCGCCCACCGGCGCGAGGATAATCGGGAAGGGAAGCTCCTGCCCGAACAATTTCACGCGCGTGTCGATTTTCGAGACGTCCACCAGCACGCGCGGCTTGAGGCGAATGTGCTCGTAGGCCTCGCGGTTCCAGCGCATGGTGATCTCATCGGCGGCAGCGCCCATGACGCGCGCCCAGGCGCCGTGCGAGACGTGCTTCTGCGCCTCGGCTTCGAAGTCGAACAGCGAGAGGAGGTCGTCGAGCTTCGAACTTTGTTGCGCGCGGAGCTGCATGAGACTGATCCCCAACCCGCCGAACAAGATGTCGCGCCGCGAGATCAAAGGGGATTATATCGCTGTTGACTCGCCCTGGTATTCGAAACGGCGGATGTTGTTCAAGCATTCGGAAAGCGCGGCAGTGAGGTTGTCGCTCCAGCCGACGGGTTGAAATGCCGCGGTTTTTTGATTGAGCTCGATATCCGCAGTCGCGTAGAACTGCATCTTTCCGATGCCCGGCGTGGCAAACTCTTTCACCGTGATCAGGACGTCGATCTCGCCCGAGGGGTGTTTCTTCTTGACCGAGAAGTAGTACAGGCGGCTGAGCTCCTCCGAAGGATCTTTCTGCAAATATTTCCAGTCGTCCATATCGACTGGGAGGATATCAGGAGCGCGCCGAGCCCGTCCACTCCAGCGCTTCGCCTGCGAGCGTGTTCAGCGCATTGGTAATCCGGTCCGTTTCGATGTCCACTAGGCCGTACAATTCGCCCGACTCGTCCGAATGGACCAGGGCGTGGTGATCCTCGCGCAGATCAGGGAACGTGCGGGCCTCCACGGGAGATCCGCGCAGAGCAGAGGAAACGAGCGTCAACGTCGCGCCCACATCGGCGGCGAATTTGTGGAAGGCCTGGCGCGGCCGGACGCCCTGGGCCGTGGAGATAGCGGCTTCGAGCGCCATCAGCGCTTGCGCCAGGCGATGCGAGCTCGCCACCATCGCGGTCAGGAGCTGAATGCTCTCCCGGGGGACGCCGGGCTCGGCGACGGCGCGCTCCACGGAGGCTTCGAAGTTCGATCGCGCCAGCCGTCCGGCGATGCGCGCGCGCTCCAGCGCTTCGGCCGCCGCGGGGCTGGGCGTGGTGTAGTTTTTCTGCGCCGCGAGGAAGTAATCGCGGAGCTTATCGAGCATGCGCGCCAGGGTTTCGGTTACGCGATGCCGCTCCCAGGTGGGCCACGCCCAGTACGCGATCAGCGCGATGACGCCGCCAACGGCCGTGTTTATGGCGCGGGCCGCGATTACGGCGCCGGGCGCAACCCCGTTCAGCCAGATCAGAAACACCACCATGGCGGTGATCGCCATGGCGAAAACGCCGTAGTTGGCCGAGCCGAAGCTGCGCACGACAAACATCAACGCCGCAACGATGGCGATGTGCTGCCACACCGATTCGGGCAACGCGTAGACCAGCGCCGTCGCCAGCGCGATTCCCGCAAACGTGCCGATCAGGCGCAGCACGCCGCGGCTGAACGTGCTGCCGAAATCGGGGCGCAGAACAATGGCGATGGTCATGGGCAGCCAATACGGCCGCGTGACGCCCGCGGCGCGCGCCAGCGTTTCCCCGATCGCGATACACGCCGCGAGGCGAATCGCGTGGCGGAAGGCCGGGGATTCGAGTGACAGGTTCGCGCGCAAAGTCAGCGCACGATCGCGCCAGAAGGGTGCGCGCATACCCTTTACCCTGGTGATCGGTTCCGGACCGGGCTCGCGCTCGCGGCGCATGACGTCGAGCGAGGAGCGGAGCTGTCCCGCGATCGCGTCCATCTGCGCGCGCGCGTCGTGCAACATCGCGGCGAGTTCCGGCTGCGCCCGCACCTGGCGTAAATCCTCGGCGAGGCGCGCGGCGTCGTCCGTGTCGCGAGAGGAAACGGCGGGCTCGGCGCCGGCCTTCAGCCCGTGTCCGATCGCGCCGGCGGTGCGCGAGACCTGGGCGATGAACCGGTCGAGAATTTCGCGCTCGCGCGGAGCGGAAAAATCGCGCTCCAGGCGTCCGCGTAGGCGCAACACCGCGAGAAGGTTCAAGCGTAGCCGCTCGGCCTGGCTTTCAAGGTAGCGGAGGCGGTCGCTTTCAGGCGAGGGGTCGGCGTCGAGGGTCTGGAGGGCGTTCTGCGCCTGAATGCTGGGCTGAGTGGCCAGGGGAGACTCGGTGGCCTTGGCCGGCGCCAGCACTTCGCGCGAAATCGCCAGGTACAGATCGCCGAGCGAGCGGCGCACCGGCGCTCGCGGATCGAGGGGCCAATTGGTGACTGCAAATGCGGTCTGCAACACGCCACCGGCGAACGCAGCGAGTCCGGCCAGCGCGGCGCGCTCCGGCGGCAGCGGCAGCGCGCCGTAGACCACCAGCAGAACCAGGCTCATCAAGCCGAGATCGCCGGCCTGCTGTCCGAGCGCGACCAGCATTCCGGAAGCGAAAGCCCAGGCTGCCGTCAGAGCGACCGCTCCCGCTGGATGATTGCCGACCATCGAGCCCAGCGCGACCGCCGTGCCTGCGATGACGCTCGCGGCAAGCATCAGCCGGGCGCGATCTGCATAGGGCGCGTCGCTGTCGCGAAAAGCCACCTGCAACGCGCCGGTGCTGGCGACCAATCCGGCGCCCAACTGTCCGACGGCGGCGCCGATCGCCAGCGGAGCCGCGACGCCCAGCGTGTTGCGCAGCGCCATCGCCGGATTGATCTTGGATTTTTGAAATTTCGCGACGCCCCGCCAGAACGCCTTCCACGCGTCCGGGTGCGCCGGCCCTGAGGGCATACACCAACAGTGTACTGGCCCCAGAATCGCTTGTTTAAGCCTTCACTGCCTGCACATCCAGCGTGATGGTGACTTCTTCGCCAACCAGAACGCCGCCGCTCTCAAGCGCTGAATTCCAGGTCAAGCCGAAATCCTTGCGGTTGATCTTGGTCGTCGCTGTCAGCCCGATCCGTGTGTTGCCCCACGGATCTTTGGCCGGTTCGGTGGGTCCCTCCACCTTGAACACGACCCTGCGCGTGACGCCGTGAATGCTCAGATCTCCTTCGACCTTTAACTCGTCTTCGCCGGTACGGGCGACCTTGGTCGAGGTGAACGTCAGCTTGGGGAATTTGTCGACGTCGAAAAAGTCCGCGCTTCTCAGATGGGCGTCGCGGTCCGGCGTGCGTGTGTGGATTGAGGCCGCGTCGATGGATGCCTCCACGCGGGATCTGGTGACGTCGGATTCGTCAATGATGATTACGCCGGTTAGGGAAGTGAACTGTCCCTTCACATTCGTGATCATCATGTGTTTGACTTTGAATTCCGCGACCGAATGGGCGGGATCGAGATTCCAGGTCGAGGTGGTGGTCTGGGCTGCGTTTGCTGTGCTCATGGAAATTTGGATGCGAAGCGCAGCTATTCGTTGCAACAGATATTTAATCCAGCCGGCTGCGGCAAACCGTCAGGAGATCGATCAGCGCTTTCAATCGTTTAGGCCCCAGATGACCCAGTTGCGTTCGATGGATGTCCTGAACCGGCCCGTCCAGCCGGTCGAGAACGGCGAGGCCGAGGGGAGTCACGCGCGCGATAACCGTACGCCGGTCATCCGGGTCGCGCCGGCGGGCGATCAGCTTTCGTTTTTCCAGGCGTTCGAGGAGCCTCGTGATATCAGGCTCACGGGTGATCATCCGGTGGCCGACTTCACCGCACGAAAGTCCCTCCGGAGAGCCGCGCAGGATGCGGAGCACGTTGTACTGCGTCATGGAGATGTCTTCCGCCCTGAGAACGTGCGCCGCGCCTCTCGATAGCGCATCCACCGTCCGCACTAATTCGACGAAAGCGCGTTCCTCCGTTGGGGCCGGCTGCCCCGACGGGCTTGTCTGAGCCATGCTTTCATTATACGTTGCAACAGCTATGCACAGCCCAACAGCGATTATGCCTGCGCAAGCCGGTTCGCGACGACGTCGTACACCGCAGGATTGAACGCGAGGCCGATGTGCGTGCCCGGGACCTCCACATCGATCGCCGGGTCGCCGGTGATGCAGTATTGCCAGTCGACCACACCGTCGCTGCGCGTGTAGATCGCGGTCTCCTGAATCCCGGCCGGCAGATCGCGCCGCAGCGAGTCGAGAAAATTGCACGTGCAGCGTCCGGTGTAGCAATCCGGCAGGACGCCTTTGCCGTGCTTTTCGAGAATGTTGAGCCGGACTGCCTGCGCGGCTTTGAGCACTCGCGAATGCACCACGGTTCCGCGGAACGGGGAGCCCATTGTGGTCACACTCGCGATATCATCCGGTCTCTGTCCCGCTGCCGAGCGCGCGATGATTCCCCCCAGGCTATGGCCGATCAGGTGGATTTTGCGGCCGGTCTCTTCGCGCGCCTGGTCCATGGTCTGGCGCAGCCGCCGCTGGATCAGCAGATTGGGACATTCGGCGTTGATCCCGATGCCCGAAAAATACGGGCGATACCCGATGCGCCGCAGCCAGGCGTGCATTTCCATCAGGTACAGGTCGGTGCCCAGAAATCCCGGGATCACCACCACGCCGGAGCCGTCGCCATGCGGCACGCCGAGGCCGTAGTACGCGGCCGAGGCGCGCAGCAGCAGCATTTCGATTCCAAACAGCGATTCCTGCCACATCGCGACCGGAGCCGCGACTTCATCGTCCCTGACCCGCACGCTCGCCATTCCCCCGTTTGCTCCCTTTTTCGCGACCCGCTCGCGAAAACGCCACCGTTCGAATGTTAGCACTTCGCGCTCAGTGAATCAGGGGAGCGGGTGCGGTGTTCGGTTGCGTCGCCGGCGCCGCGACCGGGTGCGGCCTGGCTCGAGGTTTGCGCGGGCGCGTGATCCCCGCGGCTTTGCGGAGTTCGGAAAAGGATCGATCGAGGAACACCTTCAGCCCGTCGAGATCCGGCGCGGCTTCGACATCTCCGGTCATCCCGAAATACAGCCGCTGGTTGTAGCTTTGAATCGCGCAGCACACGCCCATCTCGTTCCCAATGGGAACGTAGGGATAATAGGTCAGCATTTCGTGGCCGAGCGCGTACAGCGGAAACTGCGGCCCTGGAACGTTGGTGCACACCATGTTGAACGAGGGCAGTGGAATTAACGCCGCCATGGGTCCGAGCAGCGCCTGCACCGGAGCGGGCGTCGCGCCGGCCCACGTGCCGAACAGGCTCATCAGCTCGGCCACGTGCACGGCTTTGAGCGTCGAGGTGATCTGCGTGACCTCCTCGAGCAGCTTCAGTGGATTGCGGATATCCAGCGGAATGTTCACCGGCAGCATCGAGACCTGGTTGCCATAGCCCGTGTCGTTCTCCTTCGCCCGAACGTTCACCGGAACCATCAGGCGCAGCAGCCGGTTCTTGAGCGCGACCTTGTGCAGTTCCGCGTAGCGCTGGATCGCGCCGGCGAGCACCGTCAGGACCACGTCGTTCACCGTCGCGCCGCGTGAGTTCTTGATTGCCTTCACCTCGTCGAGCGAATACCGGGCCCAAGCTATGCGCCGCGGCCCAGCCAGAGGCCTGTTGAAAGGAAGCCGCTCCACTGGAGTAAGCATCCCCGGAATCATTCGCGCGAGTTCTTGGAATCCGCCCACGTTTTGCTCCGAGGCCAGCCCTTCGAGGATTTTGAGTGTCGCCGATTGCGCCGCGAGCACCCGGTTCACCATCTCCGAATACGAGCTGGCAAGCGCGTCCGCGAGCGAAGTTTCGGCGCCGGGAAACGGGCGGCGCTGATCGCGCTTCGGCTTTGCCCGCGCAGGCGGAGAGAATGCTTCGGCGTTCAGCATGACGTTCATCAGGCCGGCTCCGGAAACGCCGTCGGCCAGGCAGTGATGCACGCGCGCGATCAATCCGCACCGCCCGCCGTCGAGCCCATGAACCAGCAGCAGGTCCCACAGGGGCTTGGTGCGATCCATCACACGGCCGAACACGTTTCCCGCGAGCTTGCGCAGTTCGGTCTCGGTTCCGCGCTTCAGCGTGGTGAGAAACACGTGCTTGCGAAGATCGAAATCCGGATCGTCTTCCCAGGTGGGATGGCCGACATGAAAGGGCGGCGTCACCAAGCGCTGGCGATAGCGCGGAATCAGCGGCAGCCGCGACTCGACGTATTCAAGCAGCGGCTCGAACGGAATGACGCCATCGAAGGTCGAAACGCTGCCGATGTGCAGCGGCATTTCGTCCTTCTCAAGGTAGAGAAAGGCAGCATCCTCGGCGGTCAGCCGGTCGCCCGCGCGAACCTGGGTCATGGCACACACTCCTCCCGAGTGTCTTTTCGTTGTGTGTCAGTGCACGCGACGTGCCGCCGGGCGGAGCCGGCCGATCCCGGCCCCGCCGTCATTCAGGAGGTGTGCGGCTTCATCTCTTTAGTGAGCGTGCGCGGGGCGCGCCGCGCGAGACTTGCGCGCTTCCGCCGGGTGAGGATGCGCCGTGCGGCGAGGCGCAGCCATCACGTCGAGCAACGCTTTCTGCGCCGCGACAAAGCTTTCCACGCCCTGCCGCGTCAGGTCGGACAGCGTGGCGCCAGGAATGGGCGAAAAAGACGTCGCCACGGTTCCCGCCGCTTTCAGGCCGACCTCGACCTGCGCCGCCGCCGTATCGAGCAGTTTCTTCTGCGCCGCGATGAACGCGTCCACGCTCTCGCGCGCCAGTTCGGAAAGCTCGGTTTTCGCGATGGGTTTCTCCGCGCCACTGCGCGTTTTCGCGGCCTTCGCGGTTTCTTCGGCGACTACATCCAGGAACTTCTTCTGGGTCGCCACGAAGCTCTCCATGCCTTCCCGAGCCAGGTCAGCCAACTTCTCGCCCGTAAACGGTTTGCCGGTTTGGGCCGAATGCACCCAGGCTTCGCTCTGTTTGCCGGCGATGTCCAGGAAATGGCGCTGCAGGTCGATGAACGTCTCCACGCTGCGCCGCAACAGGTCGGTCATCGCGCCGGCCGCGGCCGATCCGCCCACCCGCTGCTTGACGCCCTTGAGTACGATATCGTTCTGCCGGTGCGCCAGATCGAGCAGAATTCGTTGCGCTGCAATAAAGTGTCCCAGACCTTCCCCGGCCAGCTCGCTCAAGGCCGAGGCGGGCCGGGCGGTGGTCAACCGGTCGCGGATCGCGTTCATCGCCAGCGCGTTCTGGCGCATCACGAAATCCAATAAAATTCGCTGTGTGGCGAAAAAGCTTTCAGTGCCCTGCCGCATCCATTCGGTAAACAGGGGAATCGGAGTGCTCGCCGGAGGATGCTCCGGGGTTTCCTTCTCTTTCATGACTGTCCTCCAGGTTTGCTGCATTGCAGCATCCAGCTATACTGTACGCCGGCCCGCGTTTTATGTCAAGATATTTTCGAGATTCACCCGAACGCGAGTGACGTTCTGTAATGCACAATGAGGGCCAAGTCGCGTGAGCCTGCCGAGGGTGGTCATCAAGAAGTACGAAAACCGAAGACTTTACGACACCACGGCGAGCCGCTACGTCAACCTGGAGGACGTCGCCCAGCGCGTCCGCGAAGGCGCGGACGTGCAGGTGGTCGATGCCAAAACCGGCGAGGACCTGACGCGAGTCACGCTCACTCAGATCATCGTCGACGATGCGCGCGGCGAGCCGGCGGGGCTGCCGCTCGAGCTGTTGCGCCAACTGATCGTCGCGTCGGATAAGGCGCGCCGCGACTTCATGATGTGGTACCTGAACACCGCCTTTGAAACCTATCAGAAAATGCAGGAGACGATTCACGAGCAGTGGAGCGGAGTGCGCTCCGCCGCGGCTGCGCCGCTTGAAACCATGCGCCGTTTTTTCGCTCCGCCCAGCGCCGCTGACGAGCAGATTGAGGAGTTGCGCCGGCGCATTGCCGAGCTTGAATCGAAACTCGAACAGGAAAGCGGGAGAAAGAAAGCGCGGAAACGGAAGCGAACTTAATTTCGGTTGGCCGCCGCGTTCAGCGCTTGCACCCGGGCCTTGATCTCGCGCTTTAGAATCTTTCCGCTATTGTTTTTCGGCAGCGCCGGCAGGAACAGCACCTCGGAGGGCAGTTTGAATTTGGTGACGTATCTCGCCAGATGCGCGCGGATTTCCTCCGGCGTCGCCTGCGCGTCCGCAGCCAACTGCACCGCCGCGCAGATCTGTTCGCCGAAAACCGGGTCGGGGATGCCGATCACCGCTGCCTCGGCCACCGCCGGGTGAAGATACAGAGCTTCTTCGATCTCGCGCGGCGAAATATTTTCGCCGCCCTTGATGATCAGGTCCTTCTTGCGATCGGTGATGTACAGGTATCCGTCCTGGTCGAGATAGCCGATGTCGCCGGTGTGCAGCCAGCGGCCGCGAATCATTTCCTGCGATGCCGCCGGATTGCGCCAGTATCCGGCGGTGACGTTGGGTCCTGCGACGCAGATTTCGCCGGTTTCGCCCGGCGGGAGCACCTCGGCGGTGTCCGACATGATGCACAGCTCGACGCCAGGGACCGGCTGGCCGGCTGACCCCGGCCGATACGGTTCGCCCACTTTGTACCCGGTCGCGATTGCGGCCGATTCCGACAAGCCGTAGCCCTGATCGACGATGCACCGGAAGGCGCGTTCGACGTCCTTACGCAGTGGCTCGGGCAGCGGCGCGCCGCCGCTGGTGATCCGGAACAGGCTGGAGGTGTCGAAGCGCTCGCGCGCTGGATGGCGCAGCAGGTACACGGCCATGGTCGGGACCAGCGGCAAATAGCGCACACGGTGACGCTCGATCGCCTGAAACACGCGCTCGGGATCGAACTGCGGCATCAGCACGGTGCTCCATCCCCACGCGTTGGCCAGGTGTTGCACCAGGACCCCGTAAACATGCGTGAGCGGCAGAGAATGCAGCATAGGACCCGGTTCCAGATCCGGATTCTGCAGCAGCGGACCCGCGATCGCCGCGAACAGGTTCCCGTGCGTGAGCACGACGCCCTTGGGTTTGCCCGTGGTTCCCGACGTGTACAGCAGCACCGCCAGGTCGGATGACGAGCGATTCACCGGCGTATCGAGCGCAGGCGCGCTTTCGACCACGGGAGCAATATTCAGCGCGTCCGGCACGCCGCACTCTCCGAAAACCAGCAGCCGCCGGGAGATCCGGGCTTCTTTCATGGCCTGCGCTACGCGTTCGGCATGGGAGGGAGCGGTCAGAACCAGGGATGCTTCCGAATCGGCCAGAATCGTCGCGACCTCGCTCGCGGTCCACTGCGGAATCACGGGAAGGATGGCTGCGCCGGTCATCCAAATGGCGGGAAAAGCGGCGGTTAATTCGGGAGAATTGGGCATCATCACGAGCACACGGTCGCCGCGGCTGACTCCGAAATCCTCAAGCACGCGTGCCAGCCTTCCACTCAGCCGGAATTCATCGAGATTCGTGTAGCTCTGATCGTTGAAGTACAGCCGGGTGTAAATGCCGAACCGGTTCAGATGCTCGATTTCGAGTTCGCTGAGGTTTCCGGATCGGAGATTGCGCAGGCTGGCGGTCTGATTCATGGCGCGATCCTCCCGGAATTATGCTGCAGCGCAAAATCATTGGCACGTGAGCCTCCATCGCCGATTCGCTTGCGTGGCGCGCTGAGTCGTCAATCGTTGGGGCAATTGGCGCGATAAGCCCAGCGAGACGAGCGCGATTTTGCACGGCCACCGTCTCGGGAAGGCTCGAGTCCGTGCGGAAACTATAGGAAATACGTGGAATTCAATTTGCTCTGAGTCACACAGCATTCGTTAGTTTTTTTGAGCCCTGCCCGCACCGCGATTCCGGTTCGCGGGAATGCTCCAGCGATACGTGTGTTCAGGGGACCCGGTCGGCGAGCCGCGAGCCCGCGGGGGTCCACGATTCTCGCCTCGCGGCAAGGGGTGTTGTTGTGATTCAGCGAAGACTCTCCGCTCTTGCGCTCTTTCTTATTCTCGCGACGGCGCTGATTCCGGCCGCTATGGCCCAGGTGGACGTCGCTACAGCCACTCTCAAGGGCACGGTTTATGATCCCAATCTGGGCGCCATCCCAGGCGCCACTGTCCTGATTACCAACACGGAGCGCGGTTTTTCCAAAACCGTCGCCACCGGCGAGGACGGGGCTTATCAGGTTCCGCTTCTGCTGCCGGGAATGTATCGCATCGAGGTTCGCGCCGAGGGCTTCGAAACGGTGATCGCGGCGGCCGTCGAGTTGAGCATCGGCCAAGCCGTCGTCTTCGACGCGCACCTGAAACTGGGGTCGGTGCAGAGCGAAGTCAATGTGACCGAGGAAGCGCCGCTCATCGAGGGTGAGAAGACCCAGCAGGCCAACACGCTCGCCAAGCTGGCGATCGATAATCTGCCCAACGTCACGCGCAACTTCACCGACTCGGTGTTCACGTTGCCGGGCGTGTCGAGCTCCGACGCCCCGCGCTCTCAATTTCCCGGCTATACCGGATTCGTCACTTCCGGATTTTCGATCGGCGGCAGCAACGGCCGCACCAACCTGGTGACCATCGATGGCGGCGAGAACGATTACGGCTCCGGCCAGCTTCGCACGCCGAATATCAGCGTGGAATCGGTGGAAGAGTTTCAGGTGAACCGCAGCGCGTTCAACGCCGAGTTCGGATTTACGGCCGGTACCGCGGTGAACGTGGTGACCAAGAACGGGACCAACGCGTTTCACGGCAGCGCCTACGGCTACTTCCGCGATCAATACACCGAAGCGCGCAACTACTTCGACACGTTTTCGCAAACCCCGTTCGATCAGAGCTTTTTCCCCGGCGTCACTCTGGGCGGCCCTATCAAAAAGAACAAGCTGTTCTTTTTCACGTCCTATGAATTCCGCAAAATCGACACGGCGCAGTTCCGCAATTATCTGAACACGCCGGAGGCGCTGGGGATCAACGGCAGCCCGGACCAGTTGAACTACGTGAGGCAGCTCGCGGCTTCCGGAAATCCGACTCTCATGGGCCTTGCCGGGTTCTTTCAACAGGCGCTGGTGCCGATGAGCATTAATCCCGCGGTGGCGCCGCTGCTCGACGCCAACAACGGCATCTTCGACGACAAGACCCGCAGCCATGACTGGGTGACGCGCGTTGATTATCAGATCGGCGACAAAGATTCGCTCACCGCGCGCTTTTCGCTGGAGCACTGGGACTACACCAACATCGGCTCGACGATCGCCTACGCGCCGAGTGACGCGGCCAACACCTACGATCGCGATTACACCATCCTCGGCGCATGGAGCCACATTTTCACCGCGCAGGTGCTCAACCAGGTCCGGGTGCAGGTGGTTCCGCAGAACACTGCCGACCAGGTTCAGTTCGCCAACGGCACCACGGAGCTTTCCATCGGCAACATGGGTGTTTTCAATCAGAGCTACACCAATCCCTACAACACGCTCCAGCGGCGCTTCCAGTTCGAGGACTCGCTCACCTGGATCAAGGGAAATCACACTATGAAGTTCGGCGCATCCTACCGACCGGTTCATTATCTTGTGACCAATGCGCTGTGGTTCGGCGGCGAATTCGATTTCTTCGAAGGAACGATTCCGCTGATCTCGCTGGTGCCCGCCGCGGACCAGGCCGCGCTCGCCGGATTCAATGTCGCCAATGGTTATCCGCTGACTGGTCCACCGGCGACCAACCTGAGCGCGCTCGAATCGTTCGCGCTGGGCATCCCGGTCGATTACCGGCAGGGGTTCAACAATCCCACGTGGCAGGATTGGGCCAATTACCTGGGCGTGTTTGCACAGGACTCCTGGAAAGTCACGCAGAACCTCACGTTGAATTACGGCGTGCGCATGGATTACGACGCGGAGCCTGCGCCCGTGCCGCACAACACGTATTTTTCTCCGCGGCTCGGAATTGCGTGGCAGCCGTTCGGCGATAAGAAAACTGTGATCCGCGCCGGCAGCGGCATCTTCGTCGCGCCGGTGAATTTCATGATTCCATATTTGACCAACCTGTTGAACGACACCGGAAAATACATCAACCAGGTTGCGACCGCACTTCCAGATCCCACCGTCCTTGGGTTGTGGGCCTCGGGACTCGCCAGCGGACAGCTGCCTTTCGGGCAGTTGAACGCGTCGAACCTGGAAGCCTTCGGCCTGACGCCCGGCCCCGGCGGTAACGGCCGCGTGATCTTCTCGCTCGCACCGGATTATAAGAACGCGTACACCGTTCAGGCCAGCGCGAGCGTGGCGCGCGAGCTAACGCCCAGCACCTCGCTCGAGCTGGGCTACCAGTATTATCGCGGCGTGCACCTCCCGCTCGATCAGGAGATCAACTACGCTGAAACCGGCGCCTGGGATCCGGTCTGGGGACCGCAATACGCGCCCATCAATCCCAGCATTATCCAGAACGACGCGTACTCCTCGATCGGCAACTCGACGTACAACGGAGGAACGGCCTCGTTCACCAAGCGGTACACCAATCATCTGCAGGCGCAGTTGAACTACACCTTCAGCAAGGCGATCGACGACGTGACCGACTTCAACTCGCAGTTCGCCTCGTTCTTCCCCACGCGGTTGTACCTGGAGCGCGGAATCTCGGCGTACAACATCGGACAGAATTTCGTCGCCAACGCGGTCTACACGACGCCGTTCAAGGCCGGCGCCGGCGAAGGGCTCGTTTCGCGCGCGCTGGCCGATGTGACGCTTTCGCCGATCGTCTACCTGCGCAGCGGAATTCCATTCGACATTCGCGTGCCTGGCGCGGAAAACGGCACCGAGGGCCATTCGTTGTATGCGCGTCCGTGGTACGTGCCGCGCGATAGCGGCATCGGCCCGGATTACTACGATTTCGATCTGCGCCTCACCAAGGCGTTCTACATCGATCGCGAGCGCGGGCTGCGTCTGGACGCGATCGTTGAAGGGACGGATCTGTTCAACCATACCAATTTCAGCTCGGTGAACGGGCAGTGGGCGGTGGGCGATCCGTTCCTGCTCACCGGTCCGTTCAACGTCAGCGGGAACAAGGCTCTGCCGCCAACAAATCCGCTCGGGTTCACCTCGGCGTTTCCGGGAAGGCAGATGCAGTTCGCGCTCAAATTTGCGTTTTAGCGAGTCGATTCATGGTTTGTAGGTCGTGGTTCGTAGTTCGTCGTCGCTCGCGGGCGAGCCGCTGCACACGCAGACCCGACGGCGAACTGCGGACCACGAATAACGTAATTTATCGGGCCGCGGGAGGAAGTTGATGGCGAAAGAGATCGGAATCGAACGGCTGCGCATCCCGCGCTTACCGGGCGGGAACGACTACACCCACGCGATGGCGGCCCAACGGCGCAAGTTCGTCCAGGAACAAACCGGCGCGGAATTTTCGCATTTCGCCCAATATTCCTTCGATCCCGCGATGCTGCCCGGCAACATCGAGAATTTTATCGGCGTCGCGCAGGTGCCGCTCGGCGTCGCCGGGCCGCTGCGCATCGCCGGTGAGCACGCCCGCGGCGATTTCTACGTTCCACTGGCGACCACGGAAGGCACCCTAGTCGCGAGTTACAACCGCGGCATGCGCCTGCTGACGGAAAGCGGCGGCGTCAAAACCACCATCGTCGAGCATTCCATGCAGCGCGCGCCAGTGTTCATCTGTGCCGACGCGCTGGCCGCGCGCGAATTCGGAAAATGGGTGGAGCAGCATTTTCAGCCGATCCAGGCCGCTGCTGAAGCCACCACCCGAACCGGGAAACTGGTTAACATCGGGCAATATCAGGTGGGGCCGCTGCGCTATCTGCGCTTCAACTACACCACCGGCGACGCCGCGGGACAAAACATGACCGGCAAAGCTACCTGGGCCGCGTGCGAATGGATCCGCCGCGAGTTTCCGGGCAAGGTGAAATATATTCTTTCCGGCGGAATCGACACCGACAAGAAGCATTCGCAGATGAACACGATTCTCACCCGCGGCCGCCGCGTGATCGCCGAGTCGGTGCTGCGCCGCGACCTGCTCGAGAGCATCATGGGTGTGGACCCGCGCCGCCTGTTTTTTTCGCGCCAGGTCCATAGCGCGGGTGCGTTTCTGGCCGGATCGGCGAACAACGGGGCGCATGCGGCCAACGGCCTGGCGGCGCTGTTCATCGCCACTGGACAGGATGCCGCCAACGTCGCCGAATCCCACGCGGGCATCAGCTACAGCCAGCTTTTGGATAGCGGCGACTATTACTGGTCCTTCACGCTGCCGGCGCTGATCGTGGCCACCTACGGAGGCGGAACGGGACTGGCGACGCAGAAGCAGTGCCTGGAGATGCTGGGCTGTTACGGCTCGGGCAAGGCGGACAAATTCGCCGAAATCTGCGCCGCGACCGTTCTGGCGGGCGAGGTCTCGCTCGCGAGCGCGGTCCTGGCCGGCGACTGGGTCACCAGTCATGAACGCATGGGAAGAAATCGTCCGTAGCGTACGCTTACGCCCCTGCGTGAAAAAGGGGACAGCCCGCTCTGTCCACTCCGTCCGTGCGGCGGCGGTTCAACAGCTTGCGTCTGGGGACAGAGCAGGCTGGCCCCTTTTTCACGCAGACGGTTACGGCTGCGCGGCTCGCTTCGCAGCGGCTTCGACGCTGACGCCGTGATCCTGCAGAATCGAGCCGATCGCGCGCTCCAGCGCGGCGTGAGCCTTGATGTACGCGCTTTTCGCCACCACTTCGGACGAGCGCGCCTGGGCTACATAGCTTTCATACTGGATCACGAAAAAAGCGGTGGAAACCCCTTCGCTGAAGCGCGTCTGCTCGAGCGCCAGGGACTGTTCCTGCAATTCGCGCGTCTGTTTAGCCGCCTCGTAAGACGCCTGGGCGCGGCGCATCGCAATGACCGCGTCCTGCACCTCGACCTGGGCCTGGTTGCGCAACTGGCGCTCGCGAATCTGCACCTGGCGAAGCTGAAGCTCGTCGTGCATCTCGTCCGCCTGCGCCACGCGGTTGCGCAGCGGAAGCGTGAGGTTCAGCCCGATCGAGTAGGTGGGATTTTTGCGCGTGACGATCTGGTCGAGGACCGTCCCGAATCCGCCGTTGAACGCAGGGTTGGAGCCGAACGGAATGGTGGCGCCGGCCAGGGCGTTGTTTTGCGCGCTGCCGACCAGATCAAGCTCGGGGCGCAGGTTGTCTTTCGATCCTTCCAGGCTGATTTCGGTGAGTCTGGTCTGCAACGCCGCCTGGCCCAGGTCGGGACGGTTGCGATAGGCCTCTTCGAGAAGCTCGGCCAGAGCGGGCGTTTCGCCGGAAGGCGGCGGGGCGAGCGTTTCGGTGGGGATGATGCGCGCGGCGCGAATATCGGCGTCCTCGATGCCGCGCCGCGTGATCACGTTCTTGACGACGGCTTCCTGCTCCTCCAGCAGCCCGCGCGAGTTGATCAGATCCTGCCGGCTTCCGGAGACCTGCGCGCGGGCGCGGCTCAGCTCCAGCGGCGCGATCACGCCTTCATCGACTTCAGCCTGCGTGTCGGCCAGGAGCTTTTCGGCAAACGCCAGCGTTTCTTCTTTCACCTTGACGTCCTCGTAGAGCGCGACTAGGTCCGTGTACAGGCGCACGATTCCGTAAACCACTTCGATCAACTGCTGGCGAAACAGAAGGCTGCTGATTTGTTGTTCCGTCGCGCCGATGCGGATGTAGCGCTGGTTGACGCGGCGGCGGAATCCGCGTAGAAGCGGCTGAGTGACGGTGAGGGAAAGATCGGAGTTGATGTACGGATTGATCACATAGAAACCCGGCACGTTGACCGTTTGCGCGGTGTTGCTGAAGGCCAGCGTGACGTTGGTTCCGGGACTGAACGCCTGCTGAAATCCCGCGTTTCCGGTCTGGATGTCGGCAGGGGCGACCAGCGCTGGAAACGCGAGCGGGCTGAGCGAGGTCTGATGCATCCAGGAGTAATTCGCGAACAGCGACGGGTCGAATGCGGGGACGGGCGAGCCGGGCGAGAGCGGAAGGTTGGTTTGGGTCGAGAGATTGATCTGGGGCTCGGCCAGAACGCCCAGCTCGAGCGCGTTGCTCGCGACCGAAGTTCCCGGAGTGGATTGGGTCGCGGCCTGGGTGAGCAGCGGGCTCAACGGACCGCCGACTCCGGTGGGCGGCTGTGCGATGGTGTAGTAAATCCCCCGCGTGACCCCGCCCCCCTGCGCGCGCAGAACTTCGGTATCGGCGATGGGGAGCGCGTAACGAAGAAGCTCGACGTCCAGGTTGTTTTCGATCCCCAGGGCGATCGCGTCCGGAAGCGCCAGGTACAGATTTCCGCCGCGCAGAAGCTGGCGGATCCGCGCCGTATTCTCGAAGTCCGGAGCCGGGACTTGACGGGGAACGTAGGGGCGAAAAATCGCCATCGTTTCGGAATTTGCCTGGAGGGCCAGGCACAGGAATACGGCAAGAAGGCGTTTCATTGGATCTCCAGAAGGACCGAAAAAGCTTAGGATAACGTCATCGGTCCGACTTTTTCCGCGTCTTTAAGAACGGTTATGAGGTTGTTGAAAAGCGGACAGACCGCTGGGTCCACGCCGACCGCTCTCAAGGAATTCAATTCGGTGCGCATCGGGAATAGAGTAGTCTGTCCCCTTTTTCAACCGCCTCTTAGTAACCTCTGAGGCATTTTCGGTCATCATTACGTGATAGCGATCTCTGAATCGCAGAAAGTCAATCGAATACCCCATGGGGTGAGGAGCTAAGATGAAGAAGCAATTGGTTTTGTTGTTTTCATTGCTGGTTATGACGGCAATGAGCGTGTTCGCCGCCGACGTTACCGGCAAGTGGGTGGGTGAGGCCGGGGGCAGAGGTGCGCCGCCGAATTTCACCTTCAAGCAGGACGGGTCGACGCTTACTGGTTCCACCACCGGGCGTGGCGGGGAAACGCAAATCTCCAACGGCAAGGTGGATGGCGACAACATTTCGTTCGAAGTCACGCGCGAAATGAACGGCAACTCGATGACGATCAAGTACTCCGGCAGTGTTTCCGGCAAGACCATGAAGCTGACCATGGAAACGGCGCGCGGGAACCGTGAGATCACGCTGACCAAGCAGGAGTAGTTTTTCCGAAAACAAAAAAACACGCCGGCTGGCGGAGGGTGTTATTCCTTACCTACGAAATCTTCTGATAGCCGGCGTGTACTTTGTGTCCACGTCCCTCGCCTTTGCGCAAAGCGGAGTGGTGAAATCCGAGGGCCAGCCGATCCCCGGCGCGACCCTCCGCGCAAGCCAGGGCGATCGGATTCTCGAAACCGTCACCGACAAGAACGGCGCGTTCCAGTTCACCGGCATGTCGCCGGGGCAGTGGAATGTCGATGTCGACATGTTCGGGTTCGAGCGGGCGCGGAAAGAAGTCCAGATCGGGGCGAGTCCCACCAAAATCGATTTCACGTTGCAACTGCGCGACCGGTCGCGGCCACAGAGTCGGCAGGCGGCCGCGGACCTGTTGGATGCCGGCCAGTTGTCGGCGGGGAGTGCGGAGATGCCGGCGGTTTCCGCGGATATGTCGCAGGTCAACACTGATTCCGCGAATCAATCTCTCCTGGTGACCGGCAGCATCAGCGCGGGCGTCGAGACCAGCGCGGCCGACATGCGCGACTTCAATACGTTCGGTCCGGGCGGATTCGGCCGGGGTGGTCCGGGTGGTCCAGGAGGTCCCGGTGGACCGGGTGGTCCAGGAGGTCCGCAGGCTTTGGCGGCGGGAGGAGCCGGTGCTCCGGGCGGCGGCGGATTCGGCGGTGGAGGCGGACGTGGCGGCGGAGGGTTCGGGGGTGGTGGTGGACGCGGAGGATTCGGCGGGCGAGGCGGACGCGGGCCGCGCGACCGCAACGGCAATCCGGCGTTTATCGGAAATCGCAACCCGAACAACAATCGCATCACCGGATCGATCTTCTATACGCTGGGCAACTCGGCGCTGAACGCACGGCCGTTCGCGGTGAGCGGAATTCCGCAGCCCAAGGCCGCATACGGGCAAAATCGTTACGGGTTTTCGGCGGGAGGGCCGCTGTTCATCCCCAAGCTGTTTAGCGCTCCAAAAGTTTTCTGGTTCGTGAATTATTACGGAAATCGCATCCGCAACGGCGTGGACAACTCCTTCAGCGAGCCGACGGCGGCGGAACGCGCGGGCAATTTTTCGGCGCTGCCCAACGTTATTTATGATCCGACCACCAACACGCCTTTCCCCGGTAATCAGATTCCGGCAACCCGGATCAGTTCCATCGCGCAGGGACTGCTGAGCTACATTCCGCAGCCCAATCAAAACCTGGCAACCACGAACAACGATTTTCAGTTGATCGCGGCCAATCCCAACAACACGCAGAACCTGAACACTCGCGTGAACACGACCATCACGCAAAAGGACACGCTCGCGTTCACGTTCAATTATCAGAGCCGCTACACGGCGACGTTTGAGACCTACGGCTGCTGCGACCTGGTGAACGGCCACGGAATCAACACGCAGATCAACTGGAGGCACCGCTTCGGCGCGCGCAGCTTCAACAACGTCAACCTGACGTTCAACCGGAACACGAACATCACGTCTCCGTATTTCGAGACCGGTCCGAACGTGGCCGGGGCGCTGGGAATCGAGGGTCCGGCGGGCGACTCGCGCAACTACGGTCCGCCGAGCCTGAGCTTTACGAATTTTTCTGCGTTGAACGACACAAACTTCGCCAATTCCGCAGTGTGGAGTTATGGCGCCAACGACCTGCTGCAAATCCGGCGCGGCAAACACAATTTGAGCTTCGGCGGAGGGTGGACGCATTATTTGAACTACTCGACCACCGATCCGAATGGTCGCGGGACGTTCAATTTCACCGGGACACAGACGGCCGAGTACGGGGCGAATGGGCTGCCGGTTTCGGGCACCGGCTACGATTTTGCCGATTTCCTGTTGGGAGCGCCTGAAGAGAGCTCGATTCAAGGCGAGCGCAGCCTGTATTTCAACAGCAACGGCTTTAACGCCTTCGGCACGGACGATTGGCGCGTCACCAGCAATCTCAGCCTGATTTTGGGGATGCGCTGGGAATATTTCACGCCGTGGCAGGAAGAATATGGCCACATTTCAAATCTTTTGATCGGGCCGAATTTTTCCTATGTCACGCCGGTGTGCGCCGATCCCAGCCTGAGCTGTTATCAGACTGGACTTCCCGGCGCGCTGATCCGTCCCGACAGGCACGATTTCGGTCCGCGAACCGGCCTCGCGTGGAAGCCGTTCCCCAAGCACAGCACGGTGGTTCGCGTGGGCTACGGGATCTATTACAATCCGAGCCAATACAACAAGTTCATGTCGAACCTGGGCGGCCAACCGCCGTTCCAGCTGGTGCGGCAGGCGACCACCAGCACGGCCGATCCGTTGAATCTGACGAGCGGCCTGCTTCAGACCGGCGGGAAGTCGCTGACCAACACTTACGCGGTCGCGCTCGACTACGCCAATGCGTATTCGCAGACGTGGAACATCAGCATTCAGCAGAATCTGCCCAAGCGCTGGATTGTCGAGGCGATGTACACGGGGATCAAGGGGACGCACCTGGACGTTCCGGAAGCGCCGAACCAGGCACCGCTGGGTTCGGCGCTCACCGGATACGAGCGCCTGCCGATTCCCGATATCGGCGCGTTCACTTTTGACGCGCCGGTGGGAAATTCGAACTACAACGCGCTGCAACTGCGGCTGACGCGGCGTTTCCAGCGTGGAATTTCCACGAATTTGCAATACGTCTGGTCGAAGGCGATGGACGATGTCGCGCTGGCGCAGAATTTCTACGATCAAGCCGCGGAATACGCTCTCTCCAACAATAATCACACGCAGGCGGTGACGTGGAACTGGATTCTGGCATCGCCCGTGGATGCGCAGCGCGGATTCCTGTCGCACCCGGCGTTTCTGGCGAAAGCTTTGAAGGACTGGACACTGTCCGGCAGCCTGACGGCGCAGACCGGCCTTCCGCAAACCGCGACGGTGAGCGGAAACCTGGACGGCACATCATCGATCTCCCAGCTTCGGGCGGACATTGTTCCCGGCGAATCCATTAATTCGGGAAGCGGATATTTCAACCTGGCCGCGTTCACAGTGCCGCCGTCAGGGACCTTCGGCGACGCGGGGCGCAATACGATAACCGGACCGGGGCAGTTTATCGTAAACCTGTCGCTGGCGCGGAGTATTAACCTGAATTCAGAGCGGCGCCGGCTGGAATTTCGCGTGGATACGACCAACACCTTGAATCACGTGAATCCGTCGGGATTGATCACCATCGTGAATTCGAGCGAGTACGGGTTCATCACCAACGCCGCCATGATGCGGCAGATCACGGCAACGGTGAGACTGAGGTTCTAAGCGATGCGACGAGGAATCTTTCTGCTTGCGGCCACGCTGCTGGCGCAGGAGCCGTTCATCATCCGGACGGAGACCAAGCTGGTGATCGTCGATCTGACGGCGCGCGACAAATCCGGCCGTCCGATCACCAATCTCACCAAGGACGACGTCGCGGTGTACGAGGACGGCGTGCGCCAGGACATCAGCGTATTCGAGTTGCAAAAGCTCGAAGGCGAGCCGCTCACGCCTGTTTCTTTCACGGCGAAATCGCCCGGCACGATCGAAGAGAAGGCCGCGCCCAAGCCGGCTGCGGCGAAACCGGTGGTGGTGACGCCCTCGAGCGGGACCATCAAGTATCAGGATCGCCGGCTGATGTGCCTGTTCTTCGACATGACCACCATGCAGCCTCCCGAGCAGTTGCGCGCGCAGGAAGCCGCGATCAAGTTCCTGTCGAGCCAGATGACCACCTCGGACCTGGTCGAGATCATGACCTACACGACCGCGATCAAGGTGGTGCAGGAATGGACCGACGACCGCGAGACGCTAATCACGGCGCTTCAGAAGCTAACGATCGGCGAAGGGTCGGACCTGGCGGACATGGCCGCGACCTCGGCGGATGAGGGCGACGACAGCGGAAGCTTCGCGGCGGATGAAACCGAGTTCAACATCTTTAATACCGACCGAAAACTTGCGGCGATCGAGGACGCCTCGAAAAAGCTGAGCATGTTTCCGGAAAAGAAAGCGCTGATCTACTTCAACAGTGGGATCCAGAAGACCGGGGTCGAAAATCAATCGCAACTGAAGGCCACCACCAACGCCGCGGCGCGGGCCAACGTCTCAATTTATCCCGTGGATGCGCGCGGGCTGGTGGCGCTGCCGCCGGGCGGCGACGCGACGCAGGCCTCCCCGCGCGGAACCGGAATGTTCACCGGGAGCAAGCAGGCGAGCGTCCGCAGCAGCTTCAACGATTCGCAGGAAACACTGGAAACGCTCGCGGCCGACACCGGCGGAAAGGCCATGCTCGACACCAACGACCTGACTATGGGAATCCGCCAGGCGCAGGAGGACATGAACAGCTACTACATCATCGGCTACTACAGCCACAATCCGGCCGAGGATGGAAAGTACCGGCGCATTGATGTGAAGCTGGTGAACAAATCGATCGCGGCGAAACTGGATTTCCGGAAGGGATATTTCGCGGCGAAGACGTGGAAGAAATTCAACGCGTCGGATAAAGAGCAGCAGCTTCAGGAGGCGCTGACGCTGGGCGATCCGGTGAGCGATCTTCCACTGGCCCTCGAGGTGGATTACTTCCGCGTGGCGCGGGAGCGGTGCGTGGTGCCGATTTCGGTGAAGATTCCGGGGTCGGCCGTGGGGCTGACGCGGCGCGGGGAAAGACAGACGGCCGAATTCGATTTCATCGGCCAGGTGCGCGATGCAACGGGGAAACTAGTGAGCGGCGTGCGCGACAACATCACGGTGAAACTTTCCGGCGACACGGCGTCGAAAGTCGGGCAGCGGTATCTGCAATATGATGCCGTGCTTCCGCCGCTCGGCCCGGGAACTTATTCGCTGCGCTTCCTGGCGCGCGAAAACACGACCGGAAAAATGGGCACGTTCGAAACGAAATTCACCATCCCCGATCTGGGCAGCGGGTCGAAGATGCGGCTGAGTTCGGTGGTGTGGAGCAATCAGAAGGAGCCGTTGAGCTCAGCGGTCGGGTCGGTGGACGCGAACAAGAAACTGCTGGCCGCGAGTCCGCTGGTGCAGAACAACGCCAAGCTGATCCCCAGCATCACGCGGGTGTTCCGCAAGGACCAGACGCTGTACGTCTATTTCGAGGTCTACGACCCGACGACGGATGCGGACCGCAAGACGCCGAGCCTCGAAGCGCAGGTCGATCTGTTCCTGGGCGCGCGAAAAATTTACGCCTCGCCGGCGGCGCGGGTGGTGAAGCTGGGCACGGGGCGTCCGGGAGTCGCGCCGTTCTCTTTCCAGATTCCGCTGGCGAAACTCCCGCCGGGCCAGTATATTTCGCAGGTGAACGTGATCGATGAAAATGGGCGGAAGTTCGCTTTTCCCCGGGACGAAATCGTCCTTCTGGCGCCGGACAGCGCTCCGGCTGCGAGATCGGGGCAAAAATAGTTTCTCCGGCGCTAGGTGAACATGTACACGCCGAAGATCAGCCCTCCGAAAACAACGGCTGCGGCGACCACGTAGATCGCGTAACGCATCATGCGATCGCGGCTGCTCAACACACGAGCTTCGTCTTTTTTGATCTGCTCGTCGAGGCTATCGAACATAGACACCCCCAAAAATAAGGCCAATATCAGGGCTCGGTTCGCGCTGCCTGGATTATATGCCCGTTGAAACTCGAAGGGAAGCCCCCGGGAGGGTCCGCAGGAGGGGCTGTAATGATTCGTAAAGCAGTGTAATCGAGGGCCTTATTGCGCGGATCGCGAAAAGTACCGATAATGGACGCATGATCGCCCGTTGTCTTCCGTTCGTTGCACTGATCGCAGTTGGCCTCACTTCCGCCAACGCAGCCACGCCGACCTTTTCAAAAGACGTCGCGCCAATTCTGAATGAGCACTGCGTGACATGCCATCGCGCCGGCGAGATCGGGCCGATGCCGCTGTTGACCTACGAGCAGGCTCGTCCGTGGGCCAAGGCGATGCGTACGGTGGTCGCGCAGGGGAAGATGCCGCCGTGGCATGCCACCCAGGAGCGCGGAGTTTTTTCAAACGATCGGCGCCTGACGGACGAGGAAAAGGCGACGCTGATCGCGTGGGCCGACAACGGCGCGCCGCAAGGCAATCCCAAGGATCTTCCGCCGGCGCCGAAATTCAGCGAAGGCTGGGAGATCGGACAGCCGGACGCAGTGCTGACGATGAAGACGGCGTACCACGTTCCGCCGCAGGGCACGGTCGCGTATCAGTATTTCGAGATCCCCACGAACTTCACGGAAGACAAGTGGGTGCAAGCGATCGAAGTTCGTCCGGGGGTGCGCCGCGTGGTGCATCACGTCCTGGTTTTCTGCCGCGAGTCCAGCGTCGCGGAAAGGCTCCAAAGCCAGCAACCGGCCGGACTGGTTAGCGATGCGAACGGCATTACCGGGCACGGCACTCTGAGTGGCAGTGCGAAAGCGCAGCAGGCGGCGTTCTCGTCGATCCTTCCGAAGATGCCGTTCGGAGTCGGCGGCGGCGGAAACCGCGGCGTGCTGATCGCGACGACGGCGCCGGGCACCAACGCAATGGTGTTTCCCGCCGGAACCGCGGTGCTGATCAAAGCCGGGTCGGTTTTGACCCTCCAGGTCCACTACACCGCTAACGGGACCGGAGCGGACGATCAGACCAGCGTGGGGATGGTTTTCGCCAAGGAACCGCCGCAGCAGGAGATGCACAACAGCGCGTTCATCAATGCGCTGTTCACGTTGAAACCGGGCGATCCGGACACCGAGGTCGCGTCGATGATCCAGTTCAACGAGAATTCGCACATTTACGCGCTGTTCCCGCACACGCACCTGCGCGGGAAGAGCTGGGAATACCAGATGATTTATCCCGACGGACATTCCCAGGCGGTGCTGTCGGTCCCGCACTACGATTTCAACTGGCAGACCTATTACGAGTTCGCGACGCCGCTCGCCGTGCCCAAGGGCGCGATTCTCGAGGGTGTGGCGCACTACGACAACTCGCCCAACAATTCCTCGAACCCCGATCCCAAGATCGCGGTGCATTGGGGCGAGCAGACCTGGCAGGAGATGCAGTATACGGGCATCACCTTCACGGTGGATCAGCAGAAGCTGGCGGAACCGCCGACGGGCGCAGCGGAGGCGCGCGGGCAGAAGTAACTCGTGTTGTAGGTCCGACCAACGCGCTTCATCAGTGTCGCGCCTCGAAATGCGCGCAGCTTGCCTGAGGCGCGACAGTCATGCAGCGCGTTGGTGATCGGCACACGCTATTTCCGGAAAACAGATCTAGAAGACCGCCGCGCCGGTGGGCGGTGGCTGCGCGGGTGCGCCGGCGTTGAGCGGCATGGAGCGAATCCGCTCGCCCGTCGCCGCGAAGATCGCGTTGGCGATTGCCGGGGCGATGGTCACAATCGGCGTTTCACCCGCTCCAGCGGGGGCCAGATCCTTGCGGTCGATCAGAACCACTTCGATCGACGGGACGTCGCGGAATCGGGGGACGCGATATTTCGAAAAACGCGCGTTCAGAATCCGGCCGTCTCCAAAATCGATCGCTTCGAACAGCGCGCCGCCCATCCCCTGGATCACGGCTCCCTCCACCTGGTTCTTCAGTTGATCGGGATTGAGGATCGCGCCGCATTCGAACGTCTGGACTACGCGGACCACGCGCGGCGCTCGTCCCGCTTCGCAATGCACCTCGGCGCAGGCGGCGACGTAGGCGCCCTTTTCGAATCCGCCGGCGATTCCGAATCCCACGCCGTTGCCGGATTTGCGCTTGCCCCATCCGAATTTATCCGCGGCGGCGTGAAGCGTGGCCCTGAAGCGATCGTCCTTCAAATTACGCAGGCGAAATTCGAGCGGCTCGATGCCGGCGAGCGAGGCGAGCTCGTCCATGTGCGATTCACGCGCGAAATGATTGGCGGTCGCCGCGAGGCCGCGATAGGAGCCCTGCCGCAGCGGCGCTTTGGAAGGATGGAATTCGATTTTGCGGTTAGCGACATCGTACATGGTGTTGATCGCCGAGGCGCCGGAATTATAGTTATGAAATTCCCACGCGACCAGCCGGCCGTTATTATCGATGCCGCTGCGTACCTCGATCAGGCCGCCGGGCCGGAAATAGGCCCAGGTGAACTCCTCTTCGCGCGTCCAGACGAGCTTCACGGGTTTTCCCGCGGCTTTCGCCAGTCGCGCGGCCTCGATGGCGCACTCGCCCGTATGCTTTCCGCCGTAACCGGAACCGGTATCGGGCATCAGCACGCGCACATTTTTTTCCGGAACATGAAACGCCTGCGCGAGCTCCTGCTGCACGCCGAAGGGGCGCTGGGTTCCGGTCCAGACGGTGAGCCGGTCGCCGTTCCAGTCTGCGACGGCGGCGCGAGGCTCCAGTGGTGCGTGCGCGATGTAGGCGATGGTGTAGGAGCTCGAATGTTTCTTGTAGGCGCCGGCGAGCGCCTGATCGAGCGACCCGCTCTGGTTGGCGCGGCCTTCCGACGCGGTCTGCTTCAGGTCGGCGAAGAGAGTTTTCGCGGAAGTCTGAGGATCGGCCTTCCACTGCGCCTTGATCGCTGCGAGCGCATTTGCCGCGGCTGTGGGATTGGAGGCGGCGACTCCGACGAAGTCGTCATCATGGACCACAGTCACGCCGGCCTTTTCCGCCGCGCTGGTGTCGAGGGAAACCAGCTTCGCATCGAAACGATCCGGCCGCAGAATCCGGCCGTAGAGCATTCCGGGGAGCTTTCCATCCGAGGGGTAGCGATGACGACCGGTCACGATGTTGCGGCCGTGAATTTTGTGCACGGAGGTTCCGAGCACCTTCCAGTCCGCGGTCGCTTTGGGTGCAGCCGAGCCTGCGTCGGCTTTTTCGAACGCCGCGTTTTTCGCGACTGCGGCGAAATCGATCTTTTCCCACGGCTGATCGGGGAGGAGCCGGCGGGCCGCAGCGGCTACGCGACGGAGCTGCGGGACCATTTGCGGCGTGGTCATACTGCCGAAGGTGCCCATGTCGAAGGGCACGCGCTCGGTGTCGCCCATCACCAGCTCGATGGAGGTCAGTGGTGCGCCCAACTCCTCAGCGACGCTCATGGTGAGCGAAGTGCGCGAGTTCTGGCCCACCTCGACCTTGCCGGTGTACACGGTGACCGCTCCTTTATCGTCGATGTGCAGCCACGCGGCGATCTGCTTGGGCATGGCACGGCCGAAGGCGCCGCGTCCGCCGCCGGATTCCTGCGCTTTGGCGAGATAGGAAACCACCACGAGGCCCCCGCCGAGCGTTTTGAAAAACGACCGCCGGCCGAAAGAGAAGTTGTACGCGGGACCCGCCAGAAGTTCGTAGCGTTCGGGTTCGAGCGGTGTCATGCGGACCTCCTCATTTTCTGCGATGCTGAGCGAAACGCCGCGACGATCCTGGGATACGTGCCGCAGCGGCACACGTTGCCCTGCATGGCTTGAACGATTTCGGCTTCGCTCGGATTCGGATTGCGTTTGAGCAGCGCCACGCCGGAAACGATCATTCCGGGGGTGCAGTAGCCGCACTGCATGGCGTCGGCTTCGAGAAACGCCTCCTGCAAAGGATGCAAGCGGCCAGGTTCCTCCAGGCCTTCGATCGTGATGATGCGCTTGCCGGCGACGGAGGAGAGCCTGGTCTGGCAGGAGCGCAGCGCGCGGTCCTCGAGCAGGACCGTGCAGGCGCCGCATTGGCCCTCGCCGCACCCGTATTTCGTGCCGGTGAGATCGAGCTCGTCACGCAGCACGGTGAGCAAAGTCCGGTCCGGCTCGGCATCGACGGAATGCCGCACGCCGTTTACGACAAGTTCAATTGGCATGGTCGCCTCTACAGTCGAGTATATTACTCCGGCGAGTATATACTGAGTTCGTGGCACCGACCGTTCAGAATGCGCCGAAAGAGTTGATCATTCGCAACATCGACGGCAAGAATGTGACCGTTCCGCTCGACCGCGAGCGCATTTCGCTGGGCCGCTCGAGCGTGAACGAGCTGTGTTATCCGGACGATGCGGGACTCTCCCGGCAGCACCTGGCGCTGACTCGCTCCGATAGCGCATGGTTCGTGGAGGATCTGGGCAGCAAGAACGGAACGCTGATCAACGGCAAGCGGATCGATAAGAAGATCAAATTTGTTCCGGGAGACCGGATTTCAGCGGGGCACCTGACCATCGAATTCGCCGATATGGCGCTTCCGGCGGCGAACACGGTGGTTTTCGTGGATCATGGCGAGAGTTTTTCGAGCTCGTCGACGACCGTGGTGGCGAACCTGGACGCCGTGCTCGGGCCGCAGGTCGAAGATACCAACAAGACCTACGTGATGCAGGGCAGCCCGCAGATGCGCGCGCTGATCCGCGCGGGCCGGGAGCTCGCAGGACACCGGCCGCTGGCGGAGCTGTTCCAGGTAATCATGGATCTTTCGGTGGAAGCGGTGAACGCCGGCCGCGGCGTGCTGATGACGCTTGAAAACGGGCAACTCGAAGTGCGCGCGCATCGCGGCGACGGGTTCAAGATTTCCTCGACTGTCCGCGACCGCGTGCTGACGGAAAAAGCGTCGCTGCTGGTTCGCGACGCGCAGCTCGATCAGGCGCTCCGCGACCACATGAGTATCGTGGAGCAGAAGGTGCGCAGCATGATCGCAGTTCCGCTGCAAACCAACGACCGCGTGATCGGGCTGATCTACGTCGATTCGCCGCACTTGATCCGCGAATTTTCGCGAGAGGATCTGAACTTGCTGACGGTGATGGCGAACGTCGCGGCGATCCGCATCGAGCACGCGCGGCTCAACGAAATTGAGGAAGCCGAGCGCGCCATGGCCAAGGAAATGGAGCAGGCCGCGCTGATCCAGAAGGCGCTGCTGCCGTCGGAGCCGCCACAAGTTGCCGGAATGGATATCGCCGGCAAAACCACTGCTTGCCGTACGGTGGGCGGCGATTACTTCGACTTCCTTTCGTTTCCCGACGGTCGCGTGGGCCTCCTGGTGGGCGATGTCGCGGGAAAGGGAATGCCGGCATCGCTGCTGATGTCGAGCCTGCAGGCGCGCGTGCAGGTGCTGTTCGAGGAAGCCGACGACCTGGCGCGCAAAATCACGCGCCTGAACAAGGCGATTTGCGCGAACTGTCCGGACAATCGCTTCATCACGTTCTTCATGTGTGTGATCGATCCGGCAACGGGCGCGCTGGTATATACGAATGCGGGCCACAATCCTCCGCTGCTGATTCGCGCCGGCGGAGGGCTCGACAAGCTCGGCGGAGGCGGCGTGATTCTCGGTATTCTGCCGATCGCTACCTATAAAGAAGCGGTTACCGAGATGCAGCCTGGCGACGTTCTGGTGATGTTCAGCGACGGAGTCACCGAGCAGCCGAATCCCCAGGACGAGGATTTCGGCGAAGAGCGCCTGGCGAAGCTGGTTTCCTCGATACGCGAAAAGCCGGCGGCGGAGATCGTGGAGACAATCGAGTCGGCCGTGACGGAATTCGCGCAAGGAGTTCCGGCGGCGGACGATATTACGGTCGTGGTGGCGCGGAGATTGTAGCCGCGAACGAATTCGCGTTCATTCGGGTCAAATATAATGGTGACGATGTCGCGGCGGACCAAGATCACGCTTGTCAGCTTCACCGACGACATTTACTGCATCGGTCCGCGGCGCATTTCGGCGCAGCTCAAGCGGCACGGGTTTCCGGTCGACCTGGTGTTTCTCCGTCCCACGGATTTCCTGGGCCAGGCGAAACAGCGCTTCAGCAAACATTACGATAACGGCGATCTCGCGGAATCGCTGTACCGGCAACTGATCGCGCTGTGCAGGGACAGCGCGATCGTCGGGTTCAGCGTGTGGACGCACCAGGCCGAACAGGTGACGCTGATTACGGAGCGGTTGCGCAAAGAGACCGATGCGCTGCTGGTGTGGGGCGGCATTCACCCGACCAGTTACCCGGAAGACGCGGTGCGTTCGGCCGGCGCGATCTGCATGGGCGAGGGCGACGTGAGTTTTTTGAAGCTCGCTGAGGCGGTCAAATTAGGGCGCGATCATCGCAGGACCGCCGGATTCTGGTTTCTGGACGGAGACGAAGTCATCCGCAATCCGGGTGAGCCCTTGGCGGAAAATCTCGACGAGCTTCCGTTCATGGATTTCGAATACGAGCAGCACTGGATAAACGATCACGGCACGCTTCGCCGCATGGACCTGCGCCTGATGAAGCGGTACTACGGCGGAAAGCTATGGACCATGTTCAGCCAGGGCTGCCCGTACAAGTGCACCTTCTGCTCCAACGACGTTCTGATCGATCTCGACCGCGGCTACCGGCGTTTCCGCAAGCATTCCGTGGATTATTTTTTCTCCGAGATCAATTACGTGCTGGCGAAGTACCCGCACATTCAGAACATCGTGATCGACGACGACGCGTTCATGTTCCTTCCGCTGAACGTGATTCTTGAGTTCGCGAAAAAAT
>Ga0335077_10000403_pt1 | contig 47278 bp, 50 predicted proteins | sample Lox_Sample_31_FD_207151 | JGI IMG/M metagenome (GOLD analysis project Ga0335077, IMG submission 207151) | Soil microbial communities from Loxahatchee National Wildlife Refuge, Florida, United States - Lox_Sample_3.1 | ecosystem: Environmental > Terrestrial > Soil > Wetlands | place: USA... | reverse complement strand
CGTTTCCCGGATACCACTTCAGCCCGCGGAAATGAACCAGAGTCGGTGAATGCGAATCCTTGATGCGCAGCGCGAAGCGGTCTTCCCTCCGAATCACATACATATTCAGCGTCCCGATGGTCAGGTGCGGATTGAACTTGTCCTCATCGGGATCCGTGCGAAGCGATCCTTCCTTTGCTGCGGCTCCCCCTACGAGCAATTCCTTCGGAAATCCCCCGGCAGGCGGAATCAACGCAACGGTATCGCCGCTTAGCCGCAGGATCGCCACATGCGCCGGATTTCCGGCGGCGAGGCGAATCTTGTTGTCCTGAGCGGATCCGAGAGAGGTGTCTCCTTGCGCCAGCCAATCAAGCCCGGTAAGCGAAAGCCATCCGTCCGGCCTTTGCAGCTTCGCAGCGTGGTCTTCACGCCATTTCAGAAGCTCGTTCCGCCATGCGGAACCTTCGGATAAGGCTGCCGCGGAAAAAACGGCCAAAAGGGCAACCATGCCCGTTGAGTGAAATACTCGAAGCCTGGATCGCATGAAAAAGTATACCGTGAATCGCGAAATTCAAGTAAAGGGAGCGCTCCGCCCCGGAAGTGAGCCTCACTCCCCGTTCCTCGCTTGTCTTACTTTGCCACCACCAGGTTGTTCTTCACCGAAAAGACGTTTGGCACGCCGTTCGCGCGAAGTGCCGCAAGATTCTTGTCTGCCTCGGAATCCACTACGCCTTCAAGCGTCACGTTGCCATTTCTAACAATGATGTGAATCGAAGGCACAGCTTCCATGCCGTATCGCGAAAGCGCGGCGTAGAAATAGATCGAGCGGTACACCGCGCGCCGGATCCGGTCGTCGTTGGGGGATAGCGGCAAAACCTCGATTTGATTGTCCACGCTCGCCACGCCCTCGATCGTTTTCACCGCCGCTTCCGCGTCCGATTTGAGCGTTGGCCGCACCACCTGCCCATAAAGAGTGACTTTGTCTCCCTCCACCTTGTACTGAAGATTGTCGAACACTGAGTAGTACGGCAGAAGCAGGAGCTGGTGACGAACCTCGCGGATTAGCCTCTGCTCTTCCTTCTGTTCGTTCCGCTGGTGAGGCATTTCCTGCGCTCGCACAGGAGCACCAACCGGAATGAGCAGCGACGCTGCGATCAACGCCGCCAACGGTAGGGCCCCGTAATTCTTCAGCATGATCTCCTCCTCAAAAAGCCCCAAATGATTTCCTCAATGTTAGATTCATAAAGCCGCAGAAGCGGATACACCCTTCAGCCCGGCTCGGGTGGTAGGATACGGCAAGAAACGCAAAATCGCCGGTTCGCGCCCCTCTGAAGGGGATTTTTCCCGGCGCATAAACTTGGGAGGCGAGGGAGAGTGCTGGTAATCGCGCATCGTGGCGCTTCCGGTTATGCGCCCGAAAACACCATGACGGCGTTCCGGAAAGCCGTCGCCATGGGCGCCACATTTATTGAGACCGATCTGCATCTCTCGCGGGACGCCCGCTTCGTGGCCATCCACGACGATACTGTGGATCGCACCACCAACGGTCACGGCTCCGTCCACGATCTCACACGCCTGGAACTTCTTCGTCTGGATGCCGGCTCGTGGTTCGGCGGGGAATTTGCCGGCGAGAGAATTCCCACCCTCGAGGAAATTCTGCAATTCGCCAAGAAGCACGACGTAGATTTTTACCTCGAGTTGAAACCCGGCGGGTCTTGGGGAGGCGAACACGCGCTGATTGGAGCGCTGCGCGAATCCGGCGAAATCGCTCGCATGGTTGTAATTTCATTCGATGCTGCGATCCTCGCCAGCGTGCGCAAGATCGAGCCGACTCTCATGACCGGTCTGCTCCACGACGGCACCCTTGTCGAGCCCCTCGACAAAGCGTTGGAAGTCGGCGCCCGTCAAATCTGTGTCCGCGGCGACCTCGTCTCTCCCTGGATGCTCAAGGAAGCCAAGCGCCACGACCTCCAAGTCGTCTCTTGGACTGTGAACCATCCCGCGCACATGCGCATGCTCATGGAAGCCGGAGTGGATGGCATCATGAGCGATTATCCTGACCGGCTTCTCGAAATGGCGAAGAGCAAGCAAGCCGGCGCCCGCCCGTAGTGCGTACAATCAAAGCGTCGGACCATTCTTTTGCGGCAGCACGCAATACAATCGCGCAAACTGCTCGATGCTGAGTTCCTCCGCTCGCGCTCCGCTCTTGAGCCCCATTGTATTTAGTGCGGTTTTGATTTCTTCCGGGTCCGCCGCCGCGCGGAGATTGTTCAGTAGCGTTTTTCTTTTCTGCGCAAAGCACATCTTCACGAAATCAAAAAAACGGCCCTCGTCGCCGATCGCGAGCCGTGCACCTTCCCCTGGCAGTACCAGGGAGACCAGCGCCGACCCCACCTTTGGTGGAGGCCGGAACGCCCCGGGCGGAATCTTCAATGCAATGCAAGGCTTCGAATGAAACTGCGTCAGTACGGATAGATATCCGTAATCCCGCGTTCCCGGCCGCGCCGCCAAACGCAGGGCCACTTCCAGTTGCATCACAATATGAATTTCATCAATCAGCGACGAAAACTTGAAGAGATGATGAAGAATCGGCGAAGTGATGTAGTAAGGCAGATTCCCGTAGACGCGAAGCCTGTGCTCACCGGCAAGGGATCCGAGGTCCGTCTCTAAGATGTCACGGTGCACCACGAAAAGGTTCGGGAATCGCGAAGAAAGCTGACGAAGCCGGGGAATAAGCCGCAAATCGATTTCGATGCAGTACACCGGTTCCCCGCTTTTCACCAGTTGCTCAGTCATTTCCCCGTGCCCGCCGCCCACTTCAATCCAGCAATAGGGCTTCGCCGCTGCCGGGGACGCAGTTCCATGCGGCGAAATGCGGATCGCGCGCGCGATCTTTTCGCGCCACCCGGCATCCGCAAGAAAATGTTGGCCGAGCCGCTGTCGAGTCATGCAACGCAGAGTTTAGCAGCAACTCAATCCCCTCCGCGCGCGGCTTGACGCTTTTCCGCCGGTTCGCTAGCGTTACGTGTTGGCAATCCGTCCATGAGAATCCTTTTTGTCGCATCCGAAGGCCTGCCGTTTTCGAAAACGGGTGGGCTTGCAGACGTTGTTGAAGCTTTGCCTCGCGCCCTCGTTAGCAAAGGGCACGAAGTCGCCGTAGTCTTGCCCCGCTATCAAGCCGACAAGGAAATGCCCGTGGTCGCCACCAGCCTGACCATTCCGCTGGGCACGCGCCTCCGTTTTCCTTCCGTTGTCGGCGGAGCGCTTCTCCGCGGCGTCCGCTACTTTTTTGTGGACGATCCGGCCTTCTTCGAGCGTGACGGCCTTTATGGCAACGCCCGCGGCGATTATCCGGACAACGCGGAGCGCTTCAGCGAGTTCTCGCGGGCCGCGATCGAGATCGCCAAGCACGTCTGGCCTCCTGATGTGTTTCATTGCCACGACTGGCAAACCGCTCTGGTTCCCGTCCTTCTTCGCACTTCCTACGGGGACGATCCGGCAGTCAAGGATCTTCCCGTAGTTTTCACCATTCACAACATGGGCTATCACGGTCAGTTCCCGCGCGATGTTTTGGATCGTGCGGGAATTCCGCGAGCAGTTTTCCACCCCGGAGGTCTCGAATTTTTCGGCAACGTAAATTTCCTGAAAGGGGGCCTCGTCTTTTCCGACTATCTGACCACCGTCAGCCGCAGGTATGCAGAAGAAATTCAGACCCCCGAATTCGGCTACGGTCTGGATGGCGTCGTGCGCGCGCGCGCGAGCCATTTGCGTGGAATCCTCAACGGCGTGGATTACACGGAGTGGAATCCGATGAAAGACACGCACATCGCGATGAAGTATTCCGCCCGGGACCTGAGCGGCAAGCAGGTCTGCAAGCAGGACTTGCTCCATACATTTGAATTGGCGGCCGCAAACTCCTCACGTCCCGTCATCGGCATCGTATCCCGCTTTGCGGATCAAAAGGGTTTCGATTTGATCGCCGACCGCGCACACGGACTGATGCATGAGGATTTGTCGCTCGTCGTTCTGGGCACCGGCGACCGGCGCTACGAAGACCTCTTTCGCGCGCTTGCTTCCGCATATCCCGGCCGCGTCGGCGTGAAGATCGGCTACGATAACACGCTCGCTCACAAGGTGGAAGCCGGTTCGGACATGTTCCTGATGCCCTCCCGCTACGAGCCTTGCGGCTTGAATCAGATTTATAGTTTGAAGTATGGTACGGTTCCCATTGTTCGCGCGACGGGCGGGTTGGACGACACCATCGAGCCGTTCGATCTCCAGACCGGCACGGGAACCGGCTTCAAATTTGCCGAGTACAGCGGGGGCGCTCTCTTGTACGCTGTGAAACAGGCGTTGCAACACCATGTTGACGAACGCATCTGGAAACGCATTCAATTGAATGGCATGGCCAAGGACTTTTCATGGAAGACCCCTGCGGGCGAGTACGCGAAGTTGTACGAGTTTGCTCGCGCGGCTCGCGGGCTGCAACCGGCAAGTAACCAAATGCCTGTTGCAACATCTAATTAACCGGAAAAGGAGAGCGGCCGGCCAACGAGCCTGCCGCGCATGAAACCATGGCGGAAAACATCCAAGCGGTGAATGACGGTAATTTTGAAGCCGAGGTGCTGACGGCAAGCAATTCCCAGCCGGTGATGGTGGACTTTTGGGCGGAGTGGTGCCGCCCCTGCCACATGCTTGCGCCCACGGTCGCGGAGATCGCGCACGATTACGCGGGAAAGTTGAAGGTCACGAAATTAAATGTGGACGAGGCCATGAATTCGGCCGGCCGGTACAACATCCGCGGCATTCCCACGCTCCTGATCTTCAAGGGTGGGCAGATGGTGGAACAGATCGTTGGTGCCGTGCCCAAAGATCAGATTACCAAGGCCATAGACCGTCACGTCGGTTGAACCAACTCGAATCATCTGTAGCGCTTCTGGAGGCCCGCCGTTCGAACGGGGAGCCTCCAATTGTGTGTCCCACTCTCGCTTGACCGCGTACCTCGATCTTGTTAAGTTCCGCCCTGAATTTCCATGGCAGAACCAAGGCCTAGCGGTCGCATCCCCGAACTCGATGGATTGCGCGGAACCGCGATCCTCTTCGTTCTCGTGTTTCATTACATCACTCAGCAGGGCCCCACTCCTCCCGGAACGATAGCCCATGTTTTACAACGCATCGTGATCATGGGCTGGAGCGGCGTGGACCTCTTTTTCGTCCTCTCCGGATTTCTCATCGGCGGCATTCTGATGGATGCCCGCTCCTCCTCTTCCTATTACCGCACGTTCTACGCGCGCCGGTTCTTCCGCATCATTCCGATTTACTACCTTTGGATCACGGCCTACGTGGTCGCTATCTTTCTTGCGGGTGGGCGGATCCAGTCTCTTTCCAATTCCGGCATTCGCCCTCCTCTGGATTTTGCGGTTTTCGCCCACTATCTTTTTCTTCAGAATCTCGGCTTCCATGGCTTCGGAGGCCTGGCCGGAGCCTGGTTTGGTCATCTATGGTCGCTCGCCGTGGAAGAGCAATTCTATCTTCTGGCTCCTTTGGTCGTTCGCTTTTCGAGCCCGCGAAAACTGCCGGCCATTCTCGCCGCCGTGATTATGGCTGTACCGGTATTGCGGACTGCCCTCGTTTATTGGGTGCATGCCTCATCCGGCTTGGTCACTGTCCTCATGCCGTGCCGGGCCGACGCCCTCGCTCTCGGAATGCTCGCCGCCGCGTTGTGGAGAAATGAAGGCTGGCGCGATTGGCTCGAACAAAACGGGAACAAGCTTTACAGCCTCTTGGCTCTTCTCCTCGTCGGAGTTGCCTTCCTGTGGATTTGGGCTCCCCAATCCGGCACTGCGGCAATGCAAACGTTCGGATTCACCTGGTTGGGCATGTTCTATGTTGTAGCGCTCCTGCTCAGCCTCTTAAGAACCGGTGGCCCGATCGCGAGGGTGATGAGGGTCGGCTGGCTCCGCGAATTGGGCACGGTCTCGTATTGCGTCTACATTATCCATATCGTCGTCAATGTCGTTTGTCACGCCGTGCTCCTCCACGCCACTCCAAAAATTTCCACGCCCAAAGGTGCGGTCGTAACCGTTGCTGCCGCGTTCCTCACCTATGGTCTCGCGAAGCTCTCCTGGATCGTTTATGAAAATCCATTGCTTCGTCGTGGTCACGCATTCAGGTATTGAGTTCTTGATCGGCGGATATTCGTTGGTTCGGGAGAAAAGTGATGCGTAATGAGGCAGGCAAGACGGTTCGCTGCCATTGGGCCACGACTGAGCTGAACATTCCCTATCACGATGAAGAATGGGGCGTGCCGGTTCACGATGACCGCCTGCTTTTTGAATTTCTGATTCTCGAGGGCGCGCAAGCTGGTCTGAGCTGGGACACCATTCTACGCAAGAGAGAGCGCTATCGTGAGGCGTTCGATCGCTTCGATCCGATTAAAATCGCCGGGTACGACGCGAAAAAAGTGCGTAAACTTCTCGCGGACCCTGGCATCGTCCGCAACAAGCTGAAAATTGCCTCGGCTGTAAGCAATGCTCGTGCGTTCCTTAAGGTACAGCAGCAGTACGGCTCGTTCGATGCTTACATCTGGGGTTTTGTACAGGGGTCTCCTCGCCGGAACGCCTGGAAATTTCCCCGCCAGGTGCCTGCCAAAACCAAGGAATCCGACGCCTTGAGCAAGGATCTCGTTCGCCGCGGATTCCGCTTCGTTGGCTCCACGATCTGCTACGCGTTCATGCAGGCCACGGGCATGGTGAATGATCATCTTGTGACCTGTTTCCGCTTCCAGCAATTGGGGCGCGGAAGCTGATGTCTTGCACGCTCTTTGCGCCGGTCAACGGCCTCCCATCGCTCTCCTTGCGTTGACCTTACAGCCAGCGTACGATTCTTCTTCTGCCGTTTTTCGACCGATTCCCTCCAGAAAAGCTTTTCTTCCGGATCACGGGGAACGGTGTGGATAGAGGGACGCTGCTCGTATGAAATCGGTCGTCGTGGTCGGCGCGCAATGGGGTGACGAGGGTAAGGGCAAGGTCGTAGATTATCTTGCCGGCTCGTTCGATTTCATCGCTCGCGTCGCTGGCGGCCATAACGCCGGTCACACCGTCATCATCGGCGATCACAAGTACATTCTCCAGCTCATTCCCTGCGGCATTCTTCGTCCCGAGCGCCATGCGGTCATCGGTTCCGGCGTCGTCGTGGATCCCGCCGCGCTCGTAAAAGAGATCGAAATGCTCGGAAAAGTGGACATAGAAGTCAAAGGCCGCCTTCACGTCAGCAACCGCGCGCACTTGATTTTTCCCTATCATCGCGAGCTCGACAAAGCTGCGGAAAACGCTAGGGGCGAGAACAAAATCGGCACCACTTCTCGTGGCATCGGCCCCGCCTACGAAGACAAGATGGCCCGCCGTGGCCTGCGCATGTGCGATCTGCTCGAGCCGCAGCTATTCCGCGAAAAGGCCGCGCGCGTTGTCGCCGAGAAAAACCGCCTCGCCAAGGGCGCTTATGGCGCGGACATTGATTTTTCTCATGAAGTGGATCAGACACTCGAGCTTGGAGAAAAGATTCGTGAATATATCTGCGATACCGCCGAACTTGTCAACCGCGCACTGGACGGCAACAAGTCCGTTCTCTTCGAGGGCGCGCAGGGAACCATGCTGGATATTGATCACGGCACCTATCCCTACGTTACGAGTTCCAGCGCGATCTCCGGCGGCGCGACGACAGGCGTCGGTGTTCCGCCAACAAAAATCAAACATGTTCTGGGAATCTCGAAGGCCTATACGACCCGCGTTGGTGGCGGCCCTTTCCCCACCGAAATGCCCGACCTGGATGCGAAAGAAGTCCGCGAACGCGGCAAGGAGTTCGGCGCCGTTACCGGCAGGCCGCGCCGCTGCGGCTGGCTGGACCTTGCCGTTCTTCGCTACGCCAAAATGATCAACGGCATTGACTCCCTCGTCGTCACCAAGCTCGACGTCTTCGACACCCAGCGCGAAATTCAGGTATGCACTGGCTACCGCTACAAAGGCAAGCCCATCCATGAAATGCCCGCTCTCGCCGAGGAATACGAGCGCGTCACTCCCGAATATAAAACTCTGCCCGGCTGGTGCCAGCCCACCTATGGTTTGCGTGATAGCAATCGTCTTCCGAAGGCTGCGGTGGACTATCTACGCTTCATCTCGGACTTTCTCCAGCTGGAAATTGGGATGATTTCAACCGGCCCGGAACGCGAAGCATCCATCGTTCCCGAAGGTACTCTGTTTTCAAGCTGGCTCTAGCCGTCAGATACCGATTTACGTCGGCGGCTTGCCTCCTTCGTTGCATCAATTTGGTTCTGGAAAAAATGCTCACCTACGATCAAGCCCGCAGGAAAGTGATTGAAGTTGTTAAGACGGGCTTGCAGCCCTTGCCGGCGGAATCCCTTTCTCTCGAACGGGCTCTTGGCCGCGTCCTCACGCAGGAAATCTCCGCCGACCGGGATTACCCGCCCTTCGATCGCGCCATTCGCGATGGCTACGCCGTTCGCGCCTCCGAAGCGCAGCCCGGTGCAAGCCTCCATTGTGTACGCGAAATCAAGGCGGGTGATCCTGCTGGCGAGCCCCTCCCGCCTGGCACGTGTGCGCAAGTCATGACCGGAGCACCCGTGCCGCCGGGCGCTGATGCTGTGGTCATGATCGAGCACACGCGCCGCGAAGAAAACTGGATCTTGTTCGAAAGCCCCATCGCCTCGGGCCAACACATCGTCCAGCGCGGCGCCGAAGCCCGCGCCGGCCAATCGCTGCTCTCTGCCGGCACCCGTCTCGGTTACGCGGAACTCGCGCTCGCGGCCCAAGTCGGCGCCGTTCATCCCCAGGTCTCAAAAAGGCCACGAATTGGAATTTTGTCGACTGGCGACGAAATCGTCTCCGCTGCGGAGCTTCCTGGTCCCTTCCAGATTCGCAATAGCAACGCATACTCCTTACAGGCTCAGGTTGCCCTTGCTGGTGGCGATCCCATCGTTCTGGGCAACGCCCGCGATGACCAAGATGACCAGCGGTCATATATGACCGCTGGTCACGATTGTGCAAGCCTCCTGCTCTCCGGCGGCGTTTCCGCAGGCAAGTACGATTTAGTAGAACTAGTACTTAAAGATCTCGGTGCCATACTCCACTTTGACTCCGTCGCCATTCGTCCCGGAAAGCCTGTGGTTTTCGCAACTTACGGAAATACCTTTGTTTTTGGTCTTCCCGGCAACCCGGTCTCAACCATGGTCACCTTTGAACTTTTTGTCTTGCCTGCCATTGACCTGCTCTCCGGCGCCCCGCCGCGACCTCTTGCTCTCCTGGAGGCGCGCCTGGCAGAGCCCCTTCTAGAGAAACCCGGCCTTGCCCATTTCCTTCCCGCGCGCCTGGATTGGCGGCAGGGCGTTCCCGAAGTGCGTCCGATCCACTGGCAAGGTTCGGGAGATATCGTGGCTGTGGCAAAATCGAATTGCCTGCTCCACATTCCCGCGGAAAAGGAAAAGCTCTCAGCGGGCGAAATGGTAAGTGTGCTGCCTCGAAGGGATTTGATTTAGCCGATGCCGAAACTCTCTCATTACAGCAAGCGTGGCGAAATTCAAATGGTGGATGTTTCCGCCAAAGCCATCACTTCGCGCACCGCCACTGCTCAGGCCTTCGTTAAGATGAACCCGGCTGTGCTCCGCGCGGTTCGCCGTCTCAAGAATCCCAAGGGCGACCCTCTCGAAATCTCCCGGATTGCCGGAATTGCCGCCGCCAAGCGCACCGCCGAGTGGATACCTCTTTGTCATCCCCTGCCTCTCACGCACATTGATGTGACCCCCCGCCTGTGCAAGAATGGCGTGGAGATTCGCTCTCAAGTGGCGGCTACCGCCCAGACGGGCGTCGAAATGGAAGCCCTGGTCGCCGTCACGGCCGCAGCCCTCACGGTCTACGATATGTGCAAGGCCCTCGATAAGGGAATCGAGATTGCCGCCATCTTCCTCGTCGAAAAAACCGGTGGGAAGAGCGGCGATTACCGCAGAAAAGGAAAAAGGCCAATCAGCCGAAAGAGATGAGCGCAGCCGCTGGAAAAAGCGTCAAGCTGTTGCTCGCGGACGATAATCCCCTCGTGCGCGATCTTGTCGCCAAAGGACTGGAGCCTTACTGCGAAGTGGTGATTGCCGCCGATGGCGCTGACGCGCTGCTCAAGGTGGTTGACGAGCCTCCGGACGCTATCCTGTGCGATTACAAGATGCCCGGCCTCGATGGTCGCCAGCTTTTTGAAAAACTTCGCGGCCGCGAAAAAACGCGCCACATTCCCTTCCTGTTCATGGCCAGCCGCGCGGATATTGAGGAGCGCCTTCGCCCGCTCGTGGACGGCGTCGAGGATTTCATCGCCAAACCTTTTCTCGTGAAGGATCTCGTGCGCATTACCAAAAAAGTTGTGGATCGCCTGCATCTCGAGAAACTTCAGAAGCGCGCTTCGCGTCCCGGCGTGATACAGGGCCGCCTGGAAGAGATGAGCATGATTGACCTTATGCAATCGCTCGAAATGGGCCAGAAATCCTGCCGGTTGTATGTGCAACAGGGCGGCGAACATTGCGAATTGTTCTTCACCGGCGGCCAGTGCCGCCATGCGAAAATTGGCAACACCGAAGGCGACGATGCCGTTTACAAGGTTCTTCTGTGGACCGCCGGCGAGTTCGAAATTGATTTCAACGCGGCCAGCGCCTCCACGCGCACGACTACAACGCGGAATACCACCGGCTTGCTCATGGAAGCCATGCGGCTGATGGACGAAGCCAACCGCGATACCGTGCCGACCTGACCGAATCCCCGATGAAAGTTGCCGTCATCACTATCAGCGATTCCGTCGCCAGAGGGGAAAACGAAGATAAGTCCGGCCCCGCCGTCATTGCGCGTTGCCGCGAACTCGGCTACGAGGTCGTTTCTGAAGGCCTGATTCCAGATGAATCCGAGGAAATCCGAAAGTTGCTCTCCGAAATCTGTGACAGCAACAAGGCGGACCTGATCCTCACGACCGGCGGCACCGGCCTGGGCCCGCGCGACGTCACTCCCGAAGCGACGCAGGCCATCGCCGACAAAATGATTCCAGGTTTCGCCGAAGAGATGCGCCGCAAAGGCATGGAACATACTTCTAAAGCGATTCTTTCGCGAGGCGCAGCCGCCGTGCGCGGCAGCACCATCATTCTCAATTTTCCCGGCAGCCCGAAGGGCGCCGTCGAATCCCTCGACGCCGTCGCTCATCTTCTGCATCACGCCGTGCAAATCGTCCACGGCGCCCGCCACGATTAACCCCTTATTGAATGGAACTCCGAACTTCAGCTTCTTCCTGCCCTTCATCGGCTGTGCAAATCCCCGATTGACGCCAGATTCAGCGTCAGAAACAATACTCTGACCATGACAACCAAACTCTCCGATCAGAGGCTCGCCGTTCTTGGAGCCGGCAAGCTCGGCGGCATCCTGTTGCGTGCCTATTTAAAGCAAGACCTTTTCACTCCGAAGCGCGTTTCGGCTTCCGTGAAACACGGCGAACGCGCCTCCGCTCTCGGCAAGGAACTTGGCGTCAGTGTCTCGACCGACAATCGCAAGGCGGCGCGCGGCGCCGATATCGTGCTTCTCTGCGTAAAGCCGCAAGTCGTAGGAGATGTGCTCAAGGAAATTGCATCCGAATTGAGCGATAGAACGCTGGTCATTTCCGTCGCCGCTTCCGTCCCGACGAGCTATATCGAGCAGCTTCTGGGCCCCGGCGTTCCCGTGATTCGCGCCATGCCGAATACTCCCGCTGCGGTGGGCTCCGGCATGACGGGTATCTGCAAGGGATCACACGCAAATGAGAAACATCTGGAGATCGCGCGAGCAATGTTCGACGCCGTCGGCCGCACCGTGGTCGTGGACGAAAAAAACATGGACGCAGTAACAGGGTTGAGCGCGAGCGGCCCGGCTTTTATCTACATCATTCTCGAATCGCTCGCCGAAGCCGGCGTCAAGGTCGGCCTGCCACGCGACATTTCCACTTTGTTGGCTGCGCAAACCATGAAGGGCGCCGCCAGCGTGGTTCTTGAGACCGGCGACCACCCAGCGCTTCTCAAGGACGCGGTCACGACACCCGCGGGCTGCACCATTGACGGCATCCTCGAACTCGAAGAAGGCAAGCTGCGCGTCACTCTGATCAAGGCCGTCGTCAAAGCCACGCAACGCGCGGGCGAACTCCTGTTCGAAAAGTAGGAAGGCATTTGCCAGACGAATCTCCAACCGGCTCCGAACCGCCAAAGAAGCGCGCAAAAGACGCTGCGAACCAGACCGCGCTCGCCATGGAATTGCCTTTCACGTTCGTGGGAGCGATCCTCCTTGCCGGCGCTGTCGGCTACTTCCTCGATCATTGGCTGCACACTGGCCCCTGGCTCATGATGGTCTTTGGCGCCCTTGGCTTTTACGCGGGCGTGCGCGAGGTGCTGCGTCGCCTGCCGCAGGATCCGAGTGGCAACGGCAAAACTCATAATGACGGACCGAACGCAAAGCCCGGATAGGCCTGTGGAAGGCCGAATCCACGGTTTGGGCACGGAGCGCCGGATCTCCTGGCTGACGCCGCTCCTGGGCTTCGCTGGGGCACTCTTAGCCCTTTCTTTGCGCCAACCGGACTGGGCGGAGGGACTCCTTCTTGGTGCGGTTCTAGCCTGGCTCAATTTCCGCTGGCTCCGGCGCGGAATGGACGCCCTGGTTGGTGGCTCCGCAGCGCAGGAGGGTCAGCCCAAGCCACGCGTCCCTCTCATCAGCTACTTCACAGCTGCCTTCCGCTACGCCTTGCTCGCCCTCGGAGTGTATGTTATTTTTACTTATCTGCACGTTCCCCTGGTGAGTTTGATTGTGGGTTTGTGCGCGTTGGGAGCCGCGGCGATCGCGGCGAGTGTGTGGGAAATCCTTCATCCGGCGGAATAAAGGCGAATGGAAGAACCAGTAAGTTTTATTACCCGCTTCGCGAACCATGTCCTCGGGCACTGGGCGTTGGCGCTGCTTTCTCTGCTGCACATCAAGCCTGAAAATCCAGCCTTGCCGATTCCGCAGCCCGTGGTGATGGGTGTCATCGTCGTCGCGCTCCTCACCGTCCTGGCGCTTATCTTGCGCTCGCGCCTTTCCGTCGAGCGGCCCGGCGCGCTGCAGCAAATTGCGGAAGGATTAATCACCAACTCGCTTGGTTTCGGCATCCGGGACCTGCTGGAAGAAAACGCGGGCCATGACGCGGCGCGCTATGTGCCGTTCGTCGGTTCGATTTCAGTTTTCATCCTGGTGGCGAATCTCTTCGGGGCGATCCCGAATACCTTCGTGACGCCGCCGACGGGCGTGGTAACGGTCCCGCTTGCCTGCGCGACTCTCACGTTTCTTTATTTCAACTGGCACGGCATCCGGCATCACGGCGCTCTGGGTTACGTGAAGAGCTTTTCGGGGCCGGTCTGGTGGCTTGCGCCTCTGATGATTCCCGTCGAAATGATCAGCACGATCGCCCGCGTGCTTTCGCTCACGGTTCGTCTCTGGGCCAATATCTTTGCCAGCGATCTTCTCTATTACATTTTCCTGAGCTTGCTTTCGGGCCTTACCCTTTGGGGATGGGATAAAACCGCGGCCGGCGGTGCACTGCTTGGAATCTTCGCGGCGACCGTGCCCATCGCGTTCCTGGGGCTGCACCTGCTCGTATCCTTTATACAGGCTTATGTGTTCACAATTCTGCCGTCCGTATACCTTGGGCTTGCCACGGCGGATGAACATTAATTTGGTTTTTGACGGCGAAGTTTGCCGGCAAAGCGCTGCACCAGCGTGAGCCCGGCTGCACGGTGTCCGGGAACCACCTCCTGGCGGCGATTCGGTCAAAGGAGAACGCAATGAATAAGTTGAGAGTGTTGTTTACCGCGCTGGCTGCCGCTGTCCTGTGCGCTCCCGCTGTTTTCGCACAGGGAGTAACGGAGGCGCCGGAAAGTCACAGTGCATTGTGGATTGCAGCAGGCATTGGCATGGCCATCGCCGCGTTTGGCGGCGCGCTTGGCCAAGGACGCATCGCCGGAGCCGCCTGCGAAGGTATTGCGCGGAATCCCGGGGCCGCAGGCAACATCCGCACGGCCATGCTTCTCGGCCTCGTGTTCGTGGAAACTCTGGCGCTGCTGACGTTCGCCATCATCTTCGCCAAGGTCAAGTAATTCACTATCTTGAAAAGGTTTTGGCCCGGGAGCAACCGCTTCCGGGCTCGTTTTTTTTGCGAAGGGGCATTTATTCCGCGGCCTTTCGATGGGCTTAGCGGGCGGTGGCGATAAGGGCGCGATGCAGAAGGAAATTCAGCGTTTGCCCGGGGAATAATCCGAAATAGAGCGTGCCCAATACCGAGACGACCAGCACGATGTTGACCGTCAGCGGGAAGGGAACCGGCGCCAGCGCTGCAGCTTCGCCGCTCGGCTCGCGCATGTACATCGTCACGATCACTTTCAAATAGTAGTAGGCGCCGATGATGCTGTTGATAGCCATGAGCACCGCGAGCCAAATGAGATTCGAATTGATCGCCGCCTTGAAAACGTAGAATTTTCCGAAGAAACCCGCCGTAATCGGCAATCCCAGGAGCGAAAGCAGAAAAAGGGCGAGCGCGGCGGCTGCGACAGGCTGGCGCTGCGAAAGTCCGGCGTAATCTTCGAGCGTGGTCAGCTTCTCTCCTTTGCCGCCGAGTTGGGAGACGATGGTGAAAGCCCCGACTTTTACGAGCGCGTAGCTCAGAAGGTAAAAGAGCACCGCCGCGTATGCGGGGATTCCGCCGAGATCGGTCCCGCGGTCCGCAAGAGTCGTGACCGCGGCGAAGGCCACCAGCACATAGCCTGCGTGCGCGATCGAACTGTACGCCAGGAGGCGCTTCATATTGGTTTGCACCAGCGCGCCGAGATTTCCGGCAAACATCGTCAGCACCGCGAGCACCCAGAACGACCAAAACCAGAAATGCGTCGCCGCGGGAACGGTGGCAAAAATTCTTAGCAGCAGCGCAAATGTCGCAGCCTTGGGGCCGGCGGAGAACAGCGCGGTCACCGGCGTGGGCGCACCCTCGTAAACGTCCGGAGTCCACACCTGGAACGGCGCGGCCGCCACCTTGAAGCACAGTCCGATCAAAATCAGCGCCAGCCCGAGCTTCAGGAGAACTTTTCCGGGATCGGCACCGGACATCAAGTTCAGCTGTGTTGTTCCGGTCGAGCCGTAGACCAGCGCGATTCCGTAGAGAAAAAACGCCGTTGCAAACGATCCCAACAGAAAATACTTCACCGAAGCTTCGCTGGATTTCAACGCGTCGCGCCGGTAGCCTGCCAGCACATAGCTCGAAATTGAGCTCAACTCCAGCCCGATGAATGCTGTGAGCAGTTCCTGCGCGCCGGAAAGCACGCCCATCCCGGCGGTCGCAAACAGTACCAGGGCATAAAACTCCGCCGCATCAAGATGTTCCCTTTCGAGATAGGAATCGGCCGAGAGGACCACCAGGCAAACGACTCCGCTGATCAACAGATGGAAGAAGAAACTGAACGTGTCCATCTGGATCAGTCCGTAAAACGCGGAGCCGCCGTTCATTCCCGCGACCATTGTGCCGACGCCGCCGAGCAATCCGCCGAGCAGCGCTAAAAACATGAGGAAGTGACGGCTCTTGACGAACGGCTGGAGCAGCATGATCAGCATGCCAAAGCCGCACCAGAACAGCTCCGGCAGGACCCTCAAGAAATCATCGGGATGGGGAAAAGAAATCATTTAGCGAGTCCCGAGCCTTTCGACGGAAAGTTGAATTCGCGCAGGCGACGTTGGCGCGGAGCCTTCCTGCCAGCTCGGGCGGTCCATCTGCTGTCGCACGGTTTCCACCGCGTTGGCTGTCCGCCTGGTGATGAACGAGGATCCGATGCCCATCCACAGGATCACCGCGCACATGGCAAACAGAATGAACCGCTCGCGCGAGCTGGCGTCCGCCAGCGAGCGATTTTTTTCCACCGTGACGTCGCCGAAGAACACGCGCTGGTACGACCACAGCAAGTAGCACGCCGACAGAATCACGCCCACGGCCGCCCATGCGGCCCAGGTCCACTTCACCTGGTAGGTTCCCAGCAAGATCAGATATTCGCCCACGAAACCATTGAGCATCGGCAGGCCCAGGGAGGAGAGCACGACGAATAGAAACAGCGCCGATAGTTTAGGCAGGGGCGTTGCAAGGCCACCGTACTGGTTGATCTCGAAAGTGTGCCGCCGGTCATACAGCATACCGACTAAAAGGAATAGCGCGCCGGTGGAGATGCCGTGAGCGAGCATCTGGAAAACCGCCCCCTGCATGGCGATGGTGTTGAACGTGAAAATTCCCAGCACCACGAAACCCAGGTGGCTGACCGAGGAATATGCGACGAGTTTCTTCAGGTTCGGCTGCACTAGCGCGACCAGCGCTCCATAAATGATCCCGATGATCGCCAGGGTCGCCACCCACCAAGCGCAGCGGTGCGATGCCTCCGGAAACAGTGGCAGGCAGAAGCGAAGCATACCGTAGGTACCCATCTTCAGTAGCACACTCGCCAGAATCACGGAGCCGGCTGTCGGCGCTTCCACGTGGGCGTCCGGCAGCCAGGTGTGCAGCGGGAACAACGGAACTTTGATGGCGAAGGCGATGAAAAACGCCAGGAAAAGCAGCAGCTCGTTGCGGTAGCCGCCCAGAATTTGCGGATTGTTCTGCAGCGCCTGCTGGATCGCGGGCAGGTCGAAGGTTCCGGTGACGTTGTAGAGCCAAAGGATCCCGACAAGCATGAGGATCGAACCGGCCATGGTGTACAGCACGAACTTCACCGCGGCATAAATGCGCCGCTCGTGGCCCCAGATGCCGATCAGGAAAGCCATCGGGATCAGCATCACTTCCCAGAAGAGGAAGAAGAGGAATAGATCGAGGGAGAGGAAAACGCCGATGATGCCCACCTCCAGCATCAGCAGCGTGACGAAGAATTCCTTTATGCGCTTTTCGACACTGTGCCAAGAGGCCAGCATGGAAATTGGCGTGAGCAAAGTCGTAAGCAGCACCAGGAACATGCTGAGCCCGTCCACGCCGAGGTGGTAATTGATGTAGTGCGGCACGCCTCCGGTCATCGCCACCTTGATCCACGGGATGAACTCTTCGAGGCGATAACCGGAAGAGCCCAAAGGAACTCCCCACAAAAGAAGCAGGGAAAGCAGGAATTCCGCGGTCGCCACGGTCAACGCCAGTCGCCGGATCCACTCGTGATCTTCCGCGCGAAGCAGCAGTAAGGCGAGGGAGCCCACAGCCGGGAAGAAAATCAGAACGGTGAGGAGGTGCGCGCTCGGAATCATCGCGGCACCATGCCCATGGCCGGTCCGATTACCGGCCAGAAGATGATGGCCAACACGATCAGCGCTCCGATGACCACCCAAACCGCGTAACTGCGAGTATTGCCGGATTGCGTATGCCTGACGGCATCGCCGATGGAACGTGCGCCGTCCGCGATGCCATTCACGGTGCCGTCAATCACGCCCACGTCCACAACCTTCCAGAGGACATTGGTCGAAATCCAGAGCAGCGGCTTCACCACGACGGCGGCGTAGAGTTCGTCCACGTAATATTTGTTGAGCAGGGTCGTATAAGCGCCCTTGAGCGACTTCGCCAATTCCTCGGGCTTGCCGGGTTGGCGAATGTACAGCCAGAACGCCACCAGGAAGCCCAGCAACGCGGTAAACACGGCAACGCCAGCCAACGTCATTTGCAGGGAATGAGCGGCGGCTTCGGAGACTCCGCTCGCCGCTTCGGAACTGCCCAATGCGGGTGCAAGGAAGTTCGCGAACGAATCCGTGCCGCCCCAGAACTCCGGAAGCGCGAACCATCCGCCGATGAAGGACAGAATGCCGAGAATCACGAGCGGGCCGAGCATGTTCCACGGCGATTCGTGAACGTGGACGTGATGCTCGTCGTAGCGCTGCTTGCCGTGGAACGTCAGGAACATCAGGCGGAACATGTAGAACGCGGTGAGTAAGGCGGTAAAGAGACCCACACCGTAAAGAATGCCGCCGTGCTCAGGGCTGAGATAGCTATGGAAGAGAATCGCGTCTTTGGAAAAAAATCCTGCGAACAGTGGCGCGCCGGAAATGGCGAGCGTGGCGGAGAGCATCGTAAGATAGGTGATCTTGATTTTTCCGGCTAGGCCGCCCATGTGCCGCATGTCCTGCTCGCCGCCCATGGCGTGAATAACGGAACCCGCCGCGAGGAAGAGAAGAGCCTTGAAAAACGCGTGCGTCATCAAGTGGAAAATTCCGGCAGAAAACGCGCCCACGCCGCAGCCCAGAAACATGTAGCCCAGCTGGCTGACGGTGGAATAGGCCAGTACACGTTTGATGTCCGTTTGCACCAGGCCGATGGTCGCCGCGAAAAACGCAGTGGCGCAGCCGATTACCGCAACCACGAACATGGCGGTTGGCGCGTGAATGAACAGGACATGCGAACGCGCCACGACGTAAACGCCGGCGGTCACCATCGTTGCTGCGTGAATCAAGGCACTGACGGGAGTTGGGCCTTCCATAGCGTCCGGCAGCCACACGTACAACGGCAGCTGCGCCGATTTTCCGCACGCTCCCATGAAGATAAGGAGGCATGCCGCCGTCAGGGTTCCCACCTGGCCCATCGCCTCGTGTGGCAATGGCCCGGCCTTCGAAAATACCTGCACGAAATCCAGCGTTCCGAACGTCCGGAACAACAGGAACATTCCCAGCATGAATCCAAAGTCGCCGATGCGGTTGGCGATGAAGGCCTTCTTGCCCGCGTCCGACGCCGATTTTCGCAGGAAATAAAATCCAATCAGCAAGTAGCTGCAGAGCCCCACGCCTTCCCAACCCACAAACAACAGCACGTAATTCGCGGCCAGGACCAAAATCAGCATGAAGAACATGAACAGGTTCATGTAGGAAAAGAACCTGTAATACCCGCCTTCATGCGCCATGTAGCCGGTGGAATAGATGTGGATCAGGAAGCCGACGCCGGTTACGACGAGGACCATGACGACAGTCAGCTGGTCCATCTGAAGATCGAAGCCCCCGCGAAAACTCCCGGCCACGATCCAATCGAAAAATTCCTTGTGGAACAGCTGCTCGTGCCGAACAAAAATAAATTCGCGAACGGCTTCAAGAGCAAACGCGAAGGAAAGCCCTGTCGCGCCCAACGCCACCCAGTTCACGGCTTTGTGTGGCCACTTTTCACCAAACAGACCGTTGATCGCGCACCCCAGCAACGGCAGCAGCGGGATGATCCACAGGTGTTCAAGGATCGGCATTAGAGTTTGAGCAAGTCCACGCGCTCGACGTTCAGCGACCGCCGGTTCCGCGCAATCAGGATAATGATTCCCAGGCCCACGGCCGCCTCCGCAGCCGCTACCACAATCACGAACAAAACAAAAACCTGCCCGTCCAGTTTGTTTAGCGCCTGGCTGAAGGCCACGAACGCCAGATTCACCGCGTTGAGCATCAGCTCGATGGACATGAAAATCGTGATGATGTTCCGCCGGAAGACGAACGCCACCACACCCAATCCAAACAGGATCGCGCTCAGGATCAGGTAATAGCTCGTCGGAACCATCTTATTTTGGCTCCCGCTGTGCCAAAACGATCGCACCGAGAATCGCCACCAAAATCAAAAACGAGGTCAGTTCGAACGGATACACAAAATTCGTGAACAGAATCGTTGAAAGCGCGCGCGTGTCCGCGAGCGAGCCAGGATGCGCGGCGTTCGCGACTCCCGGTCTCGCCCGGATCATCACCGCGGCGAGTGCTCCGAGGAGCGCCAGCGTCAGCGGCAATCCAGCGAACTTCGCCAGCTTGGAAAAATCCGTCCGCTCTTCCGCTTCGGCGTTCAGCAGCATGATCACAAATACGAACAGCACCATGATCGCGCCGCCGTACACGATGATCTGCACCGCGGCCACGAACTCCGCTCCCATCAGCAGATACAAGCCCGCGAGCGCGACCATCACTACGATCAGCGATAGCGCGCTGTGAATTGGATGCTTCTGAAAGATCAGACTCAGCGCGCCCAGCACCGCGATCGCGGCCAGCACAAAAAAAATGATCACTGCCGCGGTCATCAGTGGCCACCCCACAGCACCAGCGCGGAAGTGACGATCACGTTCGCGATGGACACGGGCAGTAGCAGCTTCCATCCCACGTTCATCAGCTGGTCATAGCGCAGCCGAGGCAGCGTGCCTCGCGCCCATACATAAAAGAACAGGAAAAAAAATACTTTGGCCACCAGCCAGAAGGTCGGCTGGATGAACTCGTTGGCCTGCGGAAACGCAATGAGCGCAGCGCCAACCGCCGTGATCGCTGTTCCCACCGCGGGAAGAACCAGCCTTCCGAAGACCGTTTCATACTTGATGCCGTCCCAAATCACCCAGAGACCGAACGGCAGCAGGATCACGCTCGGCAGATACTGCGTCCATGTCCACGAATCAGGAAAAGGAGACAGCCAGCCGCCGAAAAACAAAATCGAGCACAAGCACGACACCGTAATCATTGCCGTGTATTCCGCGATAAAAAACATTGCGAACTTGAAGCTCGCATATTCCGTATGAAAGCCCGCCACGAGTTCCGATTCCGCTTCCGACAAATCAAACGGCGCGCGGTTGGTCTCCGCAAAGGCTGCGATGAAAAAGCAAAGAAATCCCACAATTTGCGGGGCAATCATTCCCTTGCTCAGGCCGAAGATATTCCATCCGAGAAATGGGATTATCGCCCATCTGCTATGTGCCTGTGCCTCGATGATTTTCGGCAGGCTGAAAGTGTTGGCCATCAGCAGCACGCCCACGACGGACAGCGTCAGTGCCAGCTCGTAGCTCACCATTTGCGCTGTGCTCCGCAACCCTCCCAGCAGCGAGTATTTGCTGTTCGAGGACCATCCGGCCAGCGCCACGCCATACACGCTCAGTGCTGTGATTGCGAATAGAATCAGCAGGCTGATGTCGGGGTTCGAGACCCACAGCGATATCGGCTGCCCGAAAAACCGGAAGGGAAGAGGATCGGGCCCGAAGGGGATCACCGCAAGTGCCGTGAGCGCCAGCGCCAGCGCCAGCAGCGGCGCGAGAAAATACACGAATTTGTCCACTCCGGCCGGTGTGGGGTCTTCTTTCAAAAGAAATTTCGCCCCGTCCGCCAGCGGCTGCAATAGCCCGTGCGGCCCAACCCGGTGCGGTCCCCATCTGGACTGGATGTGCGCCACCATCTTCCGCTCGAACCAGGTCAAATACGCGTTCACTGTAAGCACGACAAACAGCAGCAGCACGACCTTGATGATCGTCAGGATCCAGAACGCATTCTGTGTCAGGAATCCGCTCACGGCTTCGCTTGCGCCTCCGGCACGGATTCCACGGCCGTGCAATACCTCCCCAGCGTCCCGCTCGTGAACAAGGTGTCCTGCGCTGGCCGGATCAGGCCGACGGGAACATCATATGGTGCATGGCCGTTTCGTTTTACTTCGACTTGCACCGATTCCGCGCCGCCGGTTAGCAATCCCACATGCTGCACGTTATATCCGGGCACGGACTTACGGATCTCCTCGAATACCGCTCCGGGATTTTTGTAGTGGAATGCTTTGCCCAGGCCCTGTTTTTCCAGTTGGTGCGAAAGGATGCGCAGCAAATCGAAATCGCTTCTCGGCCCCATCGCTTCCGCACCCTTATGAATCAGTTGAATCTCGCCGGCCGTGTTCGTGAACGTGCCTTCCTTCTCGTAACCCGAGGTCGCGGGGAAAATCACGTCCGCCTGCTTGGCGGTCTCGGTCATGAACATTTCCTGGACGATCAGCGCCTCCATTTTTCCGCGCCCGTATCCCAGTGTGCCGAAATGCGCCAACGGATTCGCTCCCATCACGAAAAGCGCTTTCAGTTTCCCGGATTGCGCATCTTCCACCATCTTCGGCGTCGTCAATCCGGCTTTCGACGGCAGCGGCCCGCATCCCCAGATCTTTTCCCACTTCTCCCGTACCGTGGCATCATCCACGCTTGCATATCCGGGCAAGCGGTCCGGCAAGACGCCCAGGTCCGCCGCGCCGCGCGAATTCGCGTAATCGCCCAGCGCCATGTAGCGCGTTTTGCCCGCTAGTTTCGATCCGAATGCCACCACTTGCGCAATCGCCGCCCCGCTCAATTCCGCGCCGAACACGATGGCGATGTCGGATTCAGCTTCCAACTCCGCTTTCATTGTGATGAGCTGCTCGACCAGTCCCGGCCCCACGTGCCCTTCGCCATGCGCAAGCCAGCGCACCGCAGCAGCTTCCTGCCCGTCCGGAACTTTTATGAACAGTTTCGCTTTCCGCTTGAGCTTGATTTCGCGCGAATTTACGATAAACAGCTTCAAATCGTGGTGCCGCACTCCCGTGCGAATCTGCCACGCCACCAGCGGATTCTGGTTGGTCGGATCGTTGCCGATGAGAAGCACGGCTTTCGCCTTGTACAGCTGATCCATCGTGAGCATCGAATCTTTCGCCTGATCGCCCAGCGCTGTCACCAGACCTGTGTAATCCGCCGTGCGGTGATGATCCACGTTGTTCGTCCCAAAAGCATTTCGCGCCAGCCTCTGGAACAGATAATTTTCTTCGTTGGTCGTGCGGTTCGAACCGATGAACCCGACGGCCTCCGCCCCGCCCGCATCGTGCGCCGCTTTCAGTTTGCTGGCTGCCGCCTGCGCCGCTTCTTCCCAGGAAACCGGGTAGAGCTGATCGCCTTTGCGCACCATGGGCTGCTTGATGCGTTCGGGGTGCTTGGTGAAATCGAATCCGAAGCGGCCCTTGATGCACAGGAATTCGCCGTTAATCCCGCTCATGTCGCGGTTATTCGCGCGAATAATCTCGTGATTGCGCACGCTGAGCGTGGTTTTGCAGCCGTTTGAACAATGCGTGCAAATGGTCGAAACATATTCCATTTCCCACGGCCGCGTCTTGTAGCGGTACGTTCCGCTGGTCAGCGCGCCCACGGGACAAATATCAATGCACATTCCGCACTCTTCGCACTCGAGATGGTCTTCGCCGTTCGGGATAATGATGGAGTTCGCCCCGCGCATGCCGACGCCGAGCGCTTTCACGTCCATTCCTTCGTCGCAAATACGCACGCAGCGGAAGCACAGAATGCAGCGAGGGGCATCGTAATAAACCAGCTCGGACCATTTTTCTTCAGGACGATGGATTTTCTCCTCGACGAAGCGGCTGGTATCCGCTCCATAGCGGAAAACCATGTCCTGCAATTCGCATTCGCCGCCCTTATCGCAGACCGGGCAATCGAGCGGATGGTTCGTCAGCAGGAATTCCAGCATGCCTTTGCGCGCCTGGTGCACTTGGGCCGTGTCCGTCTTCACCACCATGCCATCCGTTGCCACCAGCGTGCAGGCCGTTTGCAGCTTCGGCATTTTTTCCACTTCCACAAGGCACATCCGGCACGCAGCCTGCAGCGAAAGCCCGGGGTAGTAACAGAACGATGGCACTTCCGTGGCGATCTGCTTGGCCGCTTCGATCACCAGCGTTCCCGCCGGCACTTGCAGTTCGCGGTCATTGATCTTCAGCTTCACTTGCTTTTGTTCGGCCATGGATTCCTATCGCGCGCCCAGCAGCGCTTCCGCGGACTTGTACGGGCAGCGCCCGCTCAAATGATCTTCGAACTCATTCCGCCACTTTTGCACGATGCTGATCGTTGGCAGCGCGGCGGCGTCTCCGAGCGGGCAGAACGTCCGGCCCAGCATGTTTTTCGCCAGTTCGCCCATCAGGTCTATGTCTTCCGGCCGCCCTAGCCCCGCGTGGAACCTCTCCAGCATCTTTTTCAGCCAGGAGGTTCCTTCGCGGCAGGGAATGCACCACCCGCAGGATTCGTGCGCGTAAAAATGCATGATTCGTCGCGCCATATCCACCATGCAGGTATCTTCGTCCATCACCACCATGCCGCCGGAGCCGAGCATGGAGCCCGCTTTGGCCACGGAATCGTAGTCCATCGGAATGTCAATCTCGTCCGCCGTCATCAAAGGGCAGGAACTTCCGCCCGGAATCACCGCTTTCAATTTCTTTCCGTTGGGAATTCCTCCTGCCATTTCGTAGATGAACTTTTTCATGTTCATCCCCAGGGGAATCTCGTAAATCCCCGGCTTGTTCACGTGCCCGGCCACGCACAAGAGCCGCGTTCCGCCGTTCCTCGGCGTTCCGCGGTTGGCGTATGCCTCTCCGCCTTCGCGCAGGATCGCCGGCACCGCGCTCAGCGTTTCCACGTTGTTGATGATCGTCGGGCATCCATAAAGACCCACAACCGCGGGGAAGGGAGGCTTGATTCGCGGATAGCCGCGCTTGCCCTCGAGCGATTCCATCAGCGCCGACTCTTCTCCGCACTCATAGGCGCCTGCGCCCGTATGAATCAGCAAATCGAAATCAAATCCGCTGCCCAGAATGTTTTTGCCAAGGTATCCGGCGGCATACGCTTCCTCAATTGCTTCTTCCACGATGTCCAGCACGTAGCGGTATTCTCCGCGGATATAAATGAACCCCTGGTGCGCGCCGATCGCGCGGCCGGCAATGATGATCCCTTCGATCATCTGGTGCGGGTCCATCTCCATCAGCGGCCGGTCCTTGCAGGTGCCCGGTTCCGATTCGTCGGCGTTGCAAATGATGTATCGCGCTTTCGGCGAATCTTTCGGGACGAATCCCCACTTCATTCCCGTCGGAAATCCTGCGCCTCCGCGCCCCCGCAAGTTTGATTTTTTCACTTCCTCGATGATCGTCTCCGGCGTCATCTCCCTCAGCGCTTTTTCCAGCGCCTGGTAGCCGTCATTTTGCTTGTAGGTGTGAAGCTTTCGCGAATCCCTGATTCCCCATCGCTTGCTGATCAGCGGCGTTTCTTCGGGATTTCTTTCGTGCAGCGCCCCGGTAATCACTGGAACCGGTTCGGGGTGTTTCCCTTTATCCAGTTGTTCGATGATCCGGTCGAATTTCAGCGCGGTCAGGTCTTCGTAAAAATCGTAGTTGATCTGCATTGCTGGAGCGCCCGTGCAGGCTCCGATGCACTCGACCTCTTCCAGGGAAAACATACCGTCTTCGGTGGTCTCTTTGTGCCCGATTTCCAGGCGTTTCTTCGCTTGCTCCAGGAGTTCATAGCCGCCGCGCAGCATGCACGCCACGTTGGTGCAGACTTGCACGTGATACTTGCCCATGGGCTTGCGGCGCAGCATCGAGTAGTACGCCAGCGTCTCTTCGACCTGCACCAGGTTCAAATCCAGCCGCTTGGCGATTTCCGCGATCATTTCGTCGCTGATAAATCCGTACTCGTCCTGCGCGTACATCAGCATGGGGATCAGTGCGCTGCGCTTCGCGGGATACGCGTTTTGCAGCTTCTCGAATCGCGCCGCCAATGGTTTCGATAGTTCCATGTCTTCTACCGGTCCACGTCTCCCAAAACAATGTCAATCGTTCCGATGCACGCCACCGCGTCTGCGATCAGCTGCCCTTGAATGATATTCGGCAAAGCTTGCAGATTGATGAACGAGGGCGAACGGAAATGCACCCTCAGCGGTTTCGGCGACCCGTCGCTCGCCACGTAACACCCCAGCTCGCCGCGCGGCGATTCCACCGTCACGTAGGCGTCCCCGGGAGCGGGAGAAAAACCCTCCGTGAAAATCTTGAAGTGGTAGATCAGCGCTTCCATCTCCGTCTTCATCTTTTCGCGCTGCGGCGGCACGATGCCGGGCGCTTCCGCCTTGATCGGTCCCTGATCGGTGATCTTTTCCATCGCCTGCTTGATGATTTTCAGGCTCTCGCGCATTTCCGCCACGCGCACCATATACCGTCCGAAGCAATCCGAATCCGTTCGCGTGGGCACATCGAATTCGAATTCCTCGTAGCTCGAATACGGAAAAGCTTTCCGGTTGTCGTACGAAATCCCTGCGGCGCGCAGCGTCGGCCCGGTCATGCTCATCGCCACGGCTTCTTCCGGCTTGATGTAGCCCACGCCCTTGGTCCGCGCCATCCAGATGCGGTTTTCGGTCAGCAGGGTCTCGTACTCGTCAATCCGGCTCGGCAACATTTTCAGCACGCCGTTCACCATCTGCCGCCAGCCCGCCGGAGGCTCGACCGCGATTCCGCCGATGCGGATGTAGCTCGTCATCATCCGCTGGCCGGCGAAGCGCTCGAAGATTTTCAGGATTTCTTCTCGCTCTCGGAAGCAATAGAGGAAAACGGACATTGCCCCCAGGTCAATGGCATGCGTCCCGAGCCAGACCAGGTGCGAGGAAATCCGCTGCAATTCCACCATCATCACGCGGATGTATTGCGCCCGCTTCGGCACTTCCAGCCCCAGCAGTTTTTCCACCGCCAGGCAATACACCAGGTTGTTTCCCAGCGGATTCAGGTAATCCATCCGGTCGGTCAGCGTGATCGCTTGCGAATACGTCAGATGCTCGCAGGATTTTTCGATTCCGGTGTGCAAATAGCCCAGATCCGGCACCGCTTTGACAATGTTTTCGCCGTCGAGTTCCAGCAGCACACGCAGCACTCCGTGTGTGGACGGGTGCTGCGGCCCCATGTTGAGGACCATTGTTTTCGCTTCGCCGGTTGCCGTTTCGACGGTGGTCATGTGCTGGCCTTTTTCAAATAGCTCGCGGACGCGGGCACATCACGAAATCCTTGGGTCGGAAAATCCTTCCGCAGCGGATGGCCCTCCCAATCGTCCGGGAGCAAAATCCTTCGCAGGTCCGGGTGCCCGTTGAATCGAAGGCCCATCAGATCGAAAATCTCGCGTTCCATCCAACCGGCTCCCGGCCACACGGGAATGAGTGAATCTACAACGGGATCGCTGCCGCTCACGCGCACGCGCAGGCGAATCTTCGAACTCTTGGGAAGGGAAGTTAGATGGTAATTCAGCTCGAACCGCGGCTCAAGCGGATAGCGGTCCACGCACGTGGCATCGGAGAGCAGGTTGAAATCGAGATGATCCCGGCAGCGTTCCGCCGCAGCGCGCAGATGTTCGCGCGGCACCACGATAGTTGTTTCACCGTGAAATTCAACGACTTCCGCGACCGCCTGTGCATTCCATGTGCGGAGGTGTTCGACTACAACTTGAGCGTTTTGGCTGACGCCTTCCGACACGTTTCCCCAAACTGTCTCGCCCGGCTATCGATGCCAGTCGAGCGCGCCTTTTTTCCAGAGATAAAAGTACCCGACCAGCAGTATCGCGATGTAAATCATCATCTCGAGAAAGCCGTAGAACCGCAGATCGCGAAAAACGTACGCCCAGGGATACAGGAAAATGGCCTCCACATCGAACAGGATGAAGACCATCGCCACCAGGTAAAACTTTACCGAGAAGGGCTCGCGGGCGTCCCCGGTGGGTTCCATGCCGCACTCATACGGCTGCTGCTTTGCGCGGTTTGGCCGCCGCCACCCCACCAGAACGGAAACAGCGGTTAGTGCGCCGGCGAGGACCGCGGCAATCAGCAGGTATAAAACAAGCGGAGCGTATGTATGAAGACCAGAACTACTCATAGCCGAAACGCTATAATAACGATTCATCGTCGCTCGGTCAAATGCGGAAAAATCCTTCGGCGGATCTGGCCCTCCGGGGAAGAAAGTTTAAACAATGCTTTTTGGCCACAACACCAACATCACCATCGCCGGCACGGTCTATCACGTGCAAACCGAAGACCGCGGCGTTTCGAACGCCCTGATTGACACTACAGTTTACTGCCGGGGGCGCGTGCTGCATCGCCGCACGGACAATTATTTTGATCTGCTTCCGCTCGATCCCACGCGCGAAGCCGCTCTCAGGGCCCGGCTCGACGAGCAGCACGGCGCCATACTGGAGGATATGCGATCAGGCGCATTGCATCTTACGCCGCCTCCCGCACCGGCCCCCGCGGCTGCTGCGGCCTCCGAGCGTGCTAAGCCCACGGCATTTGAAAAGCCGTTGATCCTGGTGCTTGGCAATCCCACAGGCTGGCTCAAAGGCAAGAACGCTTCGCTGAAGGTTTTGGTGAGCACGCCGGATGGAATTGCCGCGTCCGGCGCCAAAGTGATAATGCGCGTCGAAGGTTCTGCCGCGCCGTTCGAACTTTCCGCGAATTCGGGCTCGGACGGATTCGCGCTTCTGGAATTCGAAATGCCCAAACTGGCAAGCGCGGACCCGGCGATCCTTATCGAAGCCTCGAAAGGCAAAGCGGGGGGGCACCTGCGGTTTCAATTGCGTGCCAAACCCCGCACTCCTGCCGCATAATCGGGCAGAGGGGAAATATGCCGGCGGAATTCAATATCACCGTCAATGGAGAATCACGCGAAGCCACAGCGGGCGAAACGGTTTCGGATCTTCTGGTTCAACTCGGAATGGATCCCGGCCGCGTGGCGATCGAGCGCAACCTGGAAATTCTTCCGCGGCCCAAGTGGCAGGAAACGCAACTGCAAACGGGCGACCGCTTCGAAATTGTCCATTTCGTCGGCGGCGGCTAGCAGCGTCCCTAAACTCCCTTCAAGAGATGCCCCATTTTTGATTTTTTCACTTTGAGGTAAGAGCGCGAAATTGTGGAGATGCGCGGCTGGCAGGGAACGCGCTCGACGACACGGATTCCCGACTCTTCGAGCTGGCGCACTTTTTCCGGATTATTGGAAAGCAGCCGGATTTTCGTGGCGCCAAGCTTTTTCAGGATTTGCGCGGGGAAATCGTACTCGCGCGCGTCGGCCGCAAAGCCGAGCGATTCGTTGGCTTCTACGGTGTCCATGCCGCGGTCCTGCAATTCGTAGGCGCGCAATTTGTTCATGAGGCCGATTCCGCGGCCTTCCTGCGGAAGATAAAGAAGAATTCCAGATCCAGCCTGGCCGATTTTCCTGAGCGAAAGCTCGAGCTGCGCGCGGCAATCGCAACGCAGTGAGTTGAGAACGTCTCCGGTAAGACATTGCGAATGCACGCGAACGAGCGGCGCGGTCTTTCCGTTCAGGTTCCCTCGCACGAGCGCCACCGCTTCGTCGTCCGGATTCTTCCCTTTGAAGCCGTAAATCGTGAAGCGTCCGTAGCGTGTAGGCAGCGCGGCACGCGCAACGATTTTCGGGATTGAGTTGCGGACGGAACGTTTTTTCTTTGCCATAAAGAATTTCCAGTATAGCAGGCGCCGCGGATACGCAAATCCGGAGCAGGTTGCAGCGAGCGCAGCGATCGCAGGACCAGAACCGTCAGCCCGGAAACCGCGGGGAATCGCGGCTTTACATCGCGGGCGGGATTGGCTAGCGTAAGCGCAGAGAGCGCCGGACACCCGATGCAAACCATCTTTTCGGTGCAGGATTTTCTGTTCACGCTGCTGCTGAAAGTGGGCGTGGCGTCCTCGTTCGCCGCGCTCCTGGCGCGCTGGAATACCTTGCGCCGTGTGCTGTTCACGGAAGAGCGCGATCCGGACCAAAAATTGAAGCTGATGCTGTTCATGACGCCGCCGCTGATCGTGGGCGTGACGCTGCGGCTGGTGAACAGCCAGTATGCATTCGCCGACCTGTCGCTCGAAGGCGCAGTTCTGATGGGACTTCTCGGCGGGCGCGTGGTGGGCCCGATCGGCGGAGCGATCGTCACGATTCCCGCGTTGATCGGGCACGAATGGCTGGCAATGCCGCTGGCAGCGGCGGCGGGATTGCTCGGCGGGCTGATGCGGCAGGCGATTCCCAACAAGGAAGAGATCTGGAATTTCGGTCCGTTCACTTTTCTGAATATTCCCAAAGCGATCGTGCGGCTGGTGCGCAAGCGGGAAATTGCCTGGGAAATGCTGCCGCTGATGGCTTGCGTGGGATTGGAAGTAGGGCGTGTGGCGCTGGTGCTGGCGACGAAGCCGGTCTGGCTCTTCGCCATTGATCCGGCATGGAACTGGTGGCTGATCCTGGCGGTGATCGCGACGCTGATGTCTGTGGCGGCGCCGCTGAAGATCTGGAACAACACGCGCATTGAAATGAACTTGGAGCGGCACCAGCAATTGCTGCTTCGCGCCAGGATGGACGCGCTTTCGCGGCAAATCAATCCGCACTTTTTGTTCAACACGCTGAACACGGTTTCCGCGCTGATCCGCTTTGACCCGGACACTGCCCGCGGGGTGGTGCTGAAGCTGAGCAACATCATGCGGCGGCTTTTGCGGAAGCATGAGACGTTCGTGCCGCTGCGGGAAGAGTTGCAGTTCATTGACGATTACCTGGACATCGAAGTGGCGCGCTTCGGAAAAGACAATCTGGAAATCGTGAAGGAGATCAACGACGAAGCGCTCGAAGCGTTCGTGCCGAGCATGCTGCTCCAGCCAATCGTGGAGAATTGCCTGAAGCACGGCCTCGCGCCGAAGATCGAAGGCGGCAAAATCCAGTTGCGCACGGCGCATTCCGGCGGGCGGCTGCGGATCGAGATTGAAGACAACGGCGTGGGAATTTCCGAGGAGAAGATGCCGCACGTGTACGTGGAGGGAATTGGATTGAGCAACGTGCGCGAGCGATTGCGGGTGCTGTACGGGCTGGATTTCCGGCTGGAGATCGAGAGCCGTCCGGGGCGGGGGACGGTGATCCGGATCGAGGTGCCGGAATTGGTTCCGGCGCTGCATGAATCGGCCGCGGCGGTACGCTGGTAACGGCGAAGAAGCGATTCCTTCCTTAAGAAGTACGAACTTGGCGGGTGCGCGGTTAACCATAAACACCCCCACCCCTTATTTTTTTCGTATGTGTGGCAAACACAAGGGTTATAAGTCCTTTGTTTCTGTATGTGTGGCAAGGAAAGGAGTTACGGGCGTGATTTTTGGATGTGCGGCAAATAATGGGGTTAGCGGGAGAGGGTTGGACGTTGCGGCGGAGTGGGAATCGCGAGGTGAGATCAGCGGGGAATGTCACCATAAAGGGTGCGGAGTTCACAGAGGGAAGAAAGAGTGGCTTGCGGCGGGCGAACATATGAAATGATAGCAGGAGAATTTACTAACTGGCAAGTAATTATCATCGAATGGTTGATTTTGGGGGTAGAGAGGGGAAAATGCCGGGTCGGCGCAAAGAAATTTGGCGGGGTGAGGCCGCGCGAGTGTGAGATGCCGCGATGAGTAGACGCTATTCGGCGCGGAGGGCCTCGACGGGGTCCACGGAGGAGGCACGGCGCGAGGGCAAGTAGCTCGCAAGGAGCGCGGTGGCGAGGAGGCCAAGAGTTACGGCGATATAGGTGAGGGGGTCCAAGGTGCTGACGTTGAAGAGGAGCGAAGACATCAGGCGCATGGCGGCAATGGCAGCGACGATGCCAATCGCGATGCCGAGGCTTGTTAAGAGAAGGCCTTGGCGGACGAAGAGAGCTACGAGGGCTCCGGGCTGGGCGCCGAGGGCCATGCGGATGCCGATTTCGCGGGTGCGCTGCGAAGCGGAATAGGCAATCACGCCATAAAGGCCGACCGTGCCGAGAAGAAGCGCCATGGCTCCGGCAATGCCAAGCATGACCAGCGTGAAAGAAGTGCGGGCCATGGACTGCTGGTAGTAATCATCCATCGTGTGAACGCCCGAGAGAGGAAGATTGGGGTCCACGGCCCAAACGGCCTGGCGAACCTCGTTCATGAGCGATTGCGAGCCCGCAAGGGGAGTGCGAAGGGCGAAAGAGATATCGCGGCGCACCTGGAGGCCGACTTGACCCTCGAAATGATCGAGCATCACGGGCCAATACACGGTCGTGGAAGGTTTTTCGCCCAAGCCCAGATCGTGCACATCGCCAACAACGCCGACGATCTGGCGCCAATCGTCCGTTGAGCCGACGCGAATGCGCTTGCCAATTGCATTGGCGGGGTTGCCCCAGTATTCGCGAGCCAAATTTTCCGAAACAAGAGCGACGGGGATTTTGTTGTAGGTGTCGCTCCAGGACATGTTGCGGCCGGAGACGAGCGGAATGCCCATGGTCTGGAAATACTCTGGCGAAGGGAAAAGAAAGAGGCGAATGGGAGGAAGCTCGCCCTGGGCGTAGCTGTGGTCCTCCGCAAAGACGGGATCGTGCCAACCATACCCGATCATGGGGAGCCCGGTGGAGAAGCCCACCGAGGAAACGCCGGGAAGAGCAGCAAGTTTTTGCTGAATGGCTTGCTCCATGCGGAGGACAGGCTCGGCGTCTTTTACCTCCGTATCGGGAATAGAGATCCGGAATGTTTGCAGCTCCTGGGGCTGGGTGAAGCCGGGATTGACGTGCGTGAGAGCGCCGAAGGTGCGAATCATGAGGCCGGAAGAGATCAAGAGAACGAAGGCGAGGGCGACCTGAACGGTGACGAGAGTGTTGCGGGCGCGATGGCGTTCGCGGCTCTGGCTGAGGCCGCGGCCGCCTTCGCGGAGGCCAGTTCCGGCGTGCGAGCCGGCGTATTTGAGGATGGGGATGCAGCCGAACAGAAGCGCGGCGAAAAGAGAGACGAGCAGATTGAAAAGCAAGACGCGTCCATCTATGCCGATGTCCGCAAGGCGAGGAAGACCCGAAGGCGCCAAGGCAATGAGCAGGCGCAAGGCGGCGTAAGCGAGGGCGAGTCCCAAGACGCTGCCGAGAATGCCGATGACGAGGCTTTCGAAGAGAAGCTCGGAGGCGATGCGGCGGCGAGTGGCGCCGAGAGCCGCGCGGATAGTAAATTCCTGCTGGCGTCCTTCGGCGCGTACGAGAAGAAGATTGGCGACATTGGCGCAGGCGATCAGCAGAACCATGGCGATGGTGCCCATCAAGACCCATAAAAGCTTGCCGACGCTGCCGATGACATCCTGCTTCAAAGGATGGACATCGGCGCCAATGTTGGCTTTTTTGAATAATTCCAGACTAAAGCCGGGAGGGGCGGGGAATTCGCGCATCGTGATGGGAAGCATGCGCACGACGTCGGCGTTGGCTTCGGCGACGGTGACGCCGGGCTTGAGGCGGGCGATGCCTTCATAGCTGAAATTGCCGAGGTGGACTTTGTTGCGATCGAACTGGAGAGGTAGGAGTAAAGCCGTATCCTGGATGTCCAGAAAACGGAAATTTTGCGGCATGACACCGATGATGGTGTGCTGATCGCCGTCCACGAGGAGGGTGCGGCCGATAACGGAGCGATCGCCGCCGAATTTATGCATCCAGTAGCCATACATGAGAATGACGGATTTGGGGGCATTGGGAAGAACGTCCTGGGAGGAGAAATTGCGGCCGAGCAGCGGTGGGATGCCCAGAATCGGAAGGATCCCGTCGGTAAGGTCAAGAGCGGCGACGCGTTCGGGTTCGGCGACTCCTGTGATACTCACAGCGTCCTGCTGATAGATTCCAATGTCCTCGAATGTCTGGGACTGCTTGCGATAGACAAAATAGTTGGACGGAGACATCTCGAGATTGGGGATGTTGATGCCGGGAGCAGAGTGCCAAACGCCGACGAGTTCCTCGGGATGAGGATAGGGAAGCGGCTTGAGGAGAACGCCTTCGACGACGCTGAAGACGGCGGTATTGGCGGCAATGCCGGCGGCGAGAGTGAAGAGGGTGATGAAGGTGAAGAGAGGAGAGCGAGCAAGCCTGCGGAAAACGTGTTTGAGTTGCTGAATGAACGAGGACATCGGCACTCCTCCTGCGGCTCCGCGAACTTCGGAGAATCCATTACGGTGTTATGGCTCTGAATGGAATATACGAAAGCAGGGGCCCAGAAGTTCAGCGAGAAAAGGGAGCGGGGGCAGCTTGGCCGGGATTATGCAGTGCCGCGGAAGATGAAGACCAAGACAAAGGTGGACGGGACAGGGGAACCGGAGCGGCGCGCAGGGGAAAAGCGCCATTTGGAGAGAGCCGCCAGGGCTGAGTTGGAAAGCTCGGAAGAGCCAGACCAGGATCGTGCAGAAGTAAGCTCGCCGGAGGAGCTGAGCGAAGCGATGAGGAAGACCATGCCTCGCGAGGAATGTAAAGCGAGAACCGAACTGGAGGTCGAGACGGGAATGGCGGCGCAATTCGCAGAATGGCCAAGCGAACCGACGGGCGGACCGGATTGCGGCTCCGCATGTTGCGGTTGAGAGGAGACGAATTTGAATGCGATGCCGACGTGCGAGTTAGCTAGAGGATCGCCGGGATGAGAGGAGCGAAACGTCCAGGTGCGAACGGCGTCGGAAGCTTTTTGCGAGACGGAACTGCTGCCGCTGACGACCTGAATGCCGGAAACTCCCCCAGTAGCACCGAGAGTAGCGTCAAGGAAGACCTGGCCGCCAAGAAGCGAATCGGAAGGGAAGTCCGCACCGACGAGGGAGAGCGGCACGGGAAGGTTTTCTTGAGAGGCGTCTGAGATTTGTTTGGGGCTGCCGCCCGGCAGAGTTTCGGCGGTTTGCCAGGCAACGCCCTTATTCTGCAGAAGGTTTAGGGCGTAATGAATCGGAACTGCGGCGCCGGGAACGGTGGGAGCTTGGCCGGGAGATCCCGCGGAGGCGCCGAGTGAACGAAGCCAACGGCCGTCCACGATGCCTACAACCTCGCGGGAAGATGCGGAGAGGACCGGAGAGCCGCTTTGGCCGTGCTCGACTTCGTGGCTGAAGAGAAGCATTTCGGTGTCGGGAGCGCCTTTCTGTTCCTGAGTGAATTCGTAGTCGAGCACCTGGCCGGGGGAATGGTCCTCGACCGAGCTCTGGTAAGTGCTGGCGCGGCGGGGATCGCGGGGATGAAGCGCCAGAGCAACGACGGAGTCACCCAGGTCGGGAGGATGGGGGGAAATCGGGAGGAACGAAACACGATATCGGCCGTGGAAGGGATTGGGAGTGGCTTTAAGGATGGCGACGTCGTGATCCCAGTCAATCGCGACGATCATGGCCTGGAGAAGTTGAGAGGGGGCGTCGGGGCGGTCCACGAGGATGGAAGGCTGGCCGCCGTCGCGGAATGTCTGGAGAACATGGGCGGCGGTGATGAGGTAGCCGTCCTTGTTGATGAAGAAAGCGTTGCCGAAGAAAGTGTACCGATAACCGTGAGTGGTGGTGTAACTGTCCAGAGGATAGACGATAGGGCAGAGGGCGGAGGCGGGAGCGGGCTCCTCAGCAGGCCGATTGTTGGCCACGGGGGACGGAGAAATGTCTGCGGCGAAAGCTGCAAGAGCCAGAAGAACGAAGACGCGATGGAGCATTGAAGGCACGGCTAAGGGCGGCCGCAATCCCAGAGGCAGCCTGGAAAAAAGCTAACAGGGAGGGGGAAGAGAGGGGAAGGAGGGAGAAGTACAGGTGTGCCAAGAAAGGGGTTGACAAAGAGCTGTGATAGCAGTATATTCTGTCATAACAGAAATAACAGAACAATCGCAAATGACGGAATAGACCGCACGAGAGGGAGGCACATGGCAGAGACAGTGAAAAGCCCGCTGGCGCCCGTGGCGCAGAAGTTCATTTTGCATTGGGGAGAGATGGGCACGCGATGGGGCATCAACCGCACGGTGGCGCAGGTGCACGCGCTGCTGTTTCTTTCGGAGCGGCCGCTGGCGGCGGACGAGATCACGGCGACGCTAGCGGTGGCGCGGTCGAACGTGAGCACGAGCCTGCGCGAACTGCAGGGCTGGGGAATCGTGCGCGTGGTGCACGTGCTGGGCGACCGGCGGGACCATTTCGAGACGCTGAAAGACGTGTGGGAGATTTTCCGGATCGTGGCGGAAGAGCGGAAACGCAGGGAGATTGATCCCACGCTGCGGGTGATTGGAGAGTGCGTGCAGGAAGCGAAATCGGGGCCGGCGAGCGAGGCGTATATGCGGCAGAGGCTCGAAAGCATGCAGGAATTCTTGACGGCGATGAATGGATTGTTCGAAGAGATTTTGCGGATGCCGATACCGGCGCTGAAAGGCGTGGTGAAACTGCGAGGAAAAGTCGTGAACATTCTGGGGATGGGGAAGAAGACGGGTTGATCGCGCGAGGATCGAGGGACGAAATGATTTCGCTGACATCGGAATGGACGGATGGGAAAGGGCGGCACGCGAAAGGATGGCTGTTCTTCGATGCGCAGTGCGAGTTTTGCGTGAAGATTGCGCGATGGCTGGAGCCGATACTGGTGCGGCGAGGAATGGCGCTGGCGCCATTGCAAGACCCGCGAGTGGGAGCGCTGCTGGGACTGAGGCGCGAGGAGTTGCTGCGCGAGATGCGATTCATGCTGAGCGATGGGAGGCAATTTGGCGGAGCGGATGCGATTGTGGCACTGGCGCGAGAGATTTGGTGGGCAAGGCCGCTCGTGTGGATCAGCGGGGTTCCCGGAGTCACTGAGCTACTGCGGCGCGGATACCGCCAAGTGGCAATGCACCGGAATTGCGCGGCGACGCAATGCCAGGCCACCCGATCGGCGACGCGGGCTTAAGAGAGAGGAGGCCGCCAATGCATGGTTTGATTCCTTTGCTTGCCCTCCCCGCGGCCGCGACCGCAGTGGAGGCGAGGCTACCAGCATGGGCCTTTATGTGGCTGCTTGCCATAGCCATCTTTGCGGGGTGCAAATGGCGGACATGGTGGGCGGTGCTTGGGGGCGTACGAGACGCCGCAAATTGGAAACGGAGTCTGAGTTACTTTCTGTTGTGGCCCGGAATGGATGCGAGGGAATTCTTCAACCCGCTGGGGCGCGGGCGGCAAGTGTCAATTTTCGAGTGGGCCGCAAGCGCGACGAAAATCATTGTTGGAGTGGCGCTCTTCTGGGCAGGGGCGCGATTCATCTCGCTCGGGCATCCGCTCCTGGGTGGATGGGCGGGCATGGTCGGCACTGTTTTGGTTCTTCACTTTGGAATTTTTCAGTTGGCTGCGTTGGTGTGGCAACGAGCAGGGCTTGCCGTGAAACCCATTATGGAGAGGCCCCTTGCGTCGCGATCGCTGAGCGAACTCTGGGGGAGACGCTGGAATCTGGGATTTCGGATGCTTTCACACCGCTGGGTATTTCAGCCGCTGCAAAAACGCTTCGGATCCGTAGCCGGAACGTTTGGTGCGTTTCTCGCTTCGGGAGTGCTGCACGATTTGGTGATCTCCGTTCCGGCTCGCGCCGGATATGGACTGCCGACTGGCTACTTTTTGCTACAGGGTTTGGGAGTTATCGCGGAGCGCTCCAGAACCGGCAAGCGGCTGGGTTTAGGCCGAAGCGTGAGAGGTTTTGCATGGACCGCGCTCATCGCGGTGGGCCCGTTGTACGTGCTGTTTCATCCATGGTTTGTGATGCGTGTCATGGTTCCGTTCGTGCGCGCGGTGGCGGGATGAAGGGAGAGATCAACCATGCCCAACAACTTTGAAGAGTGGCTGAGTTTGGCATTATGGATCGCGGCCGCCGGACATTTCATGGTGCTGGGGGCCAGTTTCCAGGTTCCGGGTCGGCTTCGCTGGAAAGAAGATTTGGCAAAGCTCACGCCGTTCAATCGCAAGCTGATGTGGGTGCATGGAGGTTTCACGGTCTACACGATCATCGCATTCGGCGTGCTGTCGCTCGTATTGCATGCAGAAATCATGCGTGGAAACCGCGCGGCGCTGGCGCTGGCTTTTTTCATTGGTTTCTATTGGATGCTGCGCATCGTGGTCGATTTTGCGTATTACTCGCATCGAGACTGGCCGAGCGGCGCGGCGTTCCGGGTTGGACATGTCCTGCTAACGTCGCTTTTCGTATTTCTCTCCGGAACTTTTCTGGGTGTGACGTTCTGGCATTGGCTTGGAGCATTGCGCACCTAGCAAGCGGCGGTTGGCGAGGCCCGTGGCGTGGGCCACGGAGATCCACGCGCAGTGCGCAGGGAACATTGATAAGCGTGGAGGATTTGAGCGTTGAAGGAGAGCCTGATGCGGCCAACAAATCTGTGGAGCTGGGAAGGAAAAGTTGGGCGAGGAACGTATCTCGGCGTGGGAGCGAGCGCGCTGGCCATCAAATTCGCTGTGGACTGGCTGGTGACCACGAAACTGTTTCTGCGGCCATGGGGATTGTGGTTTTACTGGAGGCCGTTTGGTCTGGTCCAGGGCGTATGGGAGATTTGGCCCGGGAATGAAAAGTTTGCGCTCACAATGCTGGCAGTGGCCCTGCCGTTCATTTGGCTGGGCGTAACGATGACGATGAAGCGGCTCCGCGACGCGGGGCAGCCGGTGTGGCTGGTGTGCTTGTTTTTCGTGCCCATCATCAACGGTATTTTCTTTGGATTTCTTTGTCTGATACCGGCCGCGCTTGGAGAAATCCAGAAGGAAGCGGCGCCATGGCCGGGCCCTCGCGCACTTGACCGGTGGATTCCGCAGAGCGCGCTGGGAAGCGCAGTGTTGTCCGTGGGGCTAACGACTCTTCTCGGATTGGGATTTGCGGTGGCGGGAACTGAAATTGTGAAGACCTACGGCTGGGGACTGTTCGTCGCTCTACCGTTTTGCCTGGGGATGTTTGCAGTGCTACTGCACAGTTACCATTCGCCGAAAAGTTTCGGTGATTGTATGAAGGTGGCGCTGCTGCCGATCGCGGTGCTTGGCATCGTGCTAGTGGCCTTGGCCATCGAGGGAATCATTTGCATACTGATGGCGGCGCCATTGGCGATCGCTCTTGCGGCGGCAGGCGGAGCGCTTGGGTACGGCATTCAGTCGGCGCACTGGTCGAGGAAAGGCGCGCCTGCGCTATTGTCTGTGGCGCTACTGCTGACACCGTTTTCCATGGGCCTGGAACAGACGGTTAAGCCACAGGCTTCCACGTTCGTGGTGAATTCAGCGATTGAGGTGAATGCTCCGCCGGAAGCGGTATGGAAGGAGGTGGTGGCGTTCGCGGAAATTCCTCCGCCGAAAGAAATGCTGTTTCGCGCGGGTGTGGCGTATCCGATTCGCGCAGAAATCACCGGACGGGGGCCGGGAGCGGTGCGGCGATGCGAATTTTCGACGGGAGCGTTCGTGGAGCCGATCGAGGTTTGGGACGAGCCGCATCTGTTGCGATTTGGCGTGACGGCAAATCCGGCGCCCTTAAATGAGTTGTCACCATATGGGCACATCCAGCCAGCACATCTGCATGGCTATTTCGAATCGCACCAAGGACAATTTTTGTTGACAGAGTTGCCGGGCGACCGGACGAGGCTTGAAGGAACGACGTGGTATTCGCACACGATGTGGCCGCAAGCGTATTGGCATTTGTGGTCGGACTACATCATTCACCAGATCCACATGCGCGTGCTGGAACACATCAAGCGAGAGGTTGAAGCCAGCCCGAGTAGGAATTAAATGCTGCGGGAGATGAGTAACTCATTGGGATAAGTCCCCTGGCTCGGCGAATGTCGGCTCACTATGCTAGTCATGATACGAATCATCGGCTAGGTGAGCAAAGTGGGTCTATCACGGGCATCATTCGAGATTTCACGACGGTTCCTCATCGTGTTGGGAAGCATCTTCCTATTCATTCTTGTGGTCCAACTGTGGGGTTTCCAGACGGTCATGTGTCTGGAGATGAGATCCAGGGCTAGGCGATTTCCGTTGCTAAATCTCACGCCAAGGCCGCTGCCAAGTCTGGTTGTAGACGCGCGTCGTGGCACGAAGTTGCTACCCAATGGTTTTGCCTTCGAGGTTCCGTGGAGTGGCTTCGACGCGAAAAGGTCAAAGCTGTTCCCGTATGCCGCAGTGTTTGCATTTGAGTCCGGTCATGCGATCAATTTTTTTGGGTCGGATAGAATTCATGAAAATCTGTTGGCCGAGGTTCAGAAGGATTTCGGAGATTCCCAAGGGAATCTTACTCTCTTGCTCGGACCGGAGGCGACCAGGAGCGATTACGAATTCCAGAAAACGATACTTTGGGCGACACCCAGTGAGGTCCGGCCCTGGACCGGAAGGCGGGAGTCCGTTCGCGCCAGTTTCTTACTACTTCTCAAAGCAGTTGCCTCCGTCGGCGGAGAGACTGGTCTTTTTGCAGTGCAGGCGAACGGCTGGAGGGGATTTCAGCTTGACGACCCCGCGAAAGGCCCAAAACGCGTGACCCTGGAACTATACGATCCGCAGGATTTCCACGTAGAGATCGTCTTTTCTACGGCACGGGATGGAAGGGCAAAGCTCACCCAAGCTGACGTTAACCGGGTGCTGGAGACGCTTCATCGAGATGGGCACGGAGTTGGGTCGCTAGCTCAGCTTGATCCGGAAAAGGGATCGAATTAGCCCATCCTAGGCGGAGGCGGTGCGAGATTCGGAGAGGACGCGCTCGTAGTAGCGTTCGTAGAGAGGGATGACATCGTTGGAGCAGAATTTCTTCTTGGCGTTACTGCGGGCGCGCTGGCCCATTTCGCGGCCGCGGTCGGCACGCGAGAGAATTTCACTGGCGTAATGAGCGGCTCCAGCAACGTCGCCTGGCTCCACGAGATAGCCATCCACGCCATGTTCTACCACTTCGGGAACGCCGCCGACATTTGTGGCGATGACCGGAACTTCACAAGCCATGGCTTCGAGAGCAGCGAGGCCGAACGATTCCAACTGCGAAGGCAACAGAAATAAATCCGCGCTGGCAAGCTTCTGATAGACCTGATCCTGTTTTCCCAGGAAATGCACGTCTTTTTGGAGTTTCTTCTTTCGGACGAGAAATTCGGCGGCGCTACGATCGGGGCCGTCTCCGATGAGGATGAGCTTGGCGGGCATTTTGGCTCGAACCAGAGCGAAGATTTCGACGGCGTCGGTGACGCGCTTGACGGGACGAAAATTCGAGAGATGCATGAGAATAGGCTCGCCGCCGGGAGCATATTGGGCGCGAAGAGCGCCATCGGCGGCGCGGGTGTAGAGATCGCAATTCACAAAATTGGGAATGACCTCGATGGGACGCTTGATCTCAAATTCCTTGACGGTCTGTTTCTGCAAATAATTCGAGATGGCCGTGACACCGTCGCTTTGTTCGATGGAGAAGCGCGTGATGGAGAGATAGCTGCGATTGGCGCCGACGAGCGTGATATCCGTGCCATGCAGCGTGGTGATGAAGGGCAAGCGGCGAGGCGCAGCCATGGAACGCGCGAGAAGGGCGCTGACGGAGTGGGGAATCGCGTAGTGAACATGAAGGAGATCCAGCGATTCGAGTTCGTAAACTTCCAGCATTTTGGTCGCGAGGGCAAGCGCGTAGGGAGGGTGATCGAAGAGGGGATATGAGGCGACCTCGACTTCGTGGAAATGGATGTTGGGGTTGTTGAGGTTCATGCGGATCGGCGGGGCATAATTGATGAAATGAATTTCATGGCCGCGAGCGGCAAGCTCCTGCCCAAGCTCGGTGGCGACGACGCCGGAGCCGCCATAGGTGGGATAGCCAGTGATACCGATGCGCATGGTGATCGTGGCGCCTTTCGAAGTCGGGGAGGCTGGCGCACTCGTGCGCCGATTGCTGTAGAATTGCCCGGCGCCCGTCCTCCGCGGCTGGGCCATGAATACTCCATTAGACGCAGGTGGCGGCGCGAACGTGACATTGTGCGATGGGATCGTTTGGCTTTGGGCATGCAGCGACAGGGGCCGGGAAGCTGATGGCGCGGCAAAAGCACAGAAAGCAGGAAGAGGCGCTACGCCTGGTCCGGAAGCGGATGAAGCTGAGCCAGTTTTCCGTTCTGCTCGGCTTTTTGCCTGAGAGCATCGGCGCGGGCAAGGCCGTACTGCGCATGGACGTGAAAGACCGCCATCGGCAGATTCACGACGTGGTGCATGGGGGAGTGCTGGCCGCGCTCGCGGATACAGCGGCGGCGATTGCCGCCTATACCGTGGTGCCGCGAGGCACGGAGATCGTGACGATCGAACTGAAAATCAATTATCTGCTGCCGGTGCCGCGCGGGCGGATTCGCGCAGAGGCGACGGTATTGCGCGCGGGCAGAAATTTTGTGGTGACCGAGTGTGAGATTCGTAACCACGCGGGCACGCTCGCGGCAAAAGCACTTCTTACTTTTGGAGCGGCTCGAGGTCACAGTATGGAAGGCAAATCCGCCTGAATGTGTTTCTAGGCGTCGTTGCCGGGTCCCACTTCTTCGCCTTCTTTATAGATGTACTTGATCACGCGCTTGAAGACGAGCAGGTTCGGGCTCCCCTGGCGCGTCAACTTGATGCAGTCGCGGTCGTACCACTCGATGGTGCCGTGGAGGGTCTCTCCATCGTCCAGAACCAACGCCATCGGAGTACGCGATTGCATTTGTTTCACCCAGTAGAAATTCTCTGCATGGGTGGATTCGGGCGGCGCGGGTTTCTTGCTGGGCACCGGCCCGTTGTGATTGTGATTATTGGCCCGGGGTGGAGTCTGCTCCTTTACGTCCGCAAACCCAGGACGGTACATTCTGCGATTTACCATTAGATTCTCCTCAACGGCCCCAAAGGAGGGATTTTTGAAAGGCTCTGTTGGTGAGATGCGCGTTTTCCCCGGCGCGTTACAGGGAAGTGAAAATAATTTTTGGGGAGGGGAACTCAGGAGAGGCGGCTGCGGAATTATGTCGTGGGGCGATATTCCGGAGCCAGAGAGACGGCCAGGGCTTCGAGCCCCAGCTGACGATTGAGATTGCGGCGCATGCCTGCGTGAAGATCATCCAACGCGACAAGCGCGCGCTGGACCCAGCGCGTGTCAACGGTTTTGCTGAGCGCATGGAGTTCCTTGGCGAGAACAACATTGCGCAACATGGGCTCGCGAATTCCGGAAGTGAGCTCCGCGAGATCGCCGAGAAGTCCATAGAAAACCGCGAGTTGCTCTTCAAAGGGAACGTCGCGGTCCTTTGCAAGGGCGGAGGTGTCCGCGAAGAGTTGCGCATAGTCCTGGCCGTGCGAGGCTCTTTCGAGAATGCGGAGGGCGTCGCGGCGGCGTCGCGTCACTGCGTCCACATCTATTTCCATTGCGAGGCCTGGGCTGCCTTCGGAGAGTTGCGCGGCGGCGCGAACTTCCGCGGGCTTGCGACTGGTTTTTTTCTCCAGAATGTTTTCAACTTCAGCCAAAGGCAGGGGCGCAAACTGAAATTGCATGCAGCGAGAGACGATCGTGGGCAGCAAGGAATAGGGCGATGGAGCCGTCAGGATCAGAACGGCATTTCCGGGCGGCTCTTCCAGGATTTTGAGAAACACGCTGGCGACATCCCAGCGCATCGTGTCCGCACCACCAAGAATGAAGACGCGGCGGCGGGCCATGGGCTGAAAATAGGCGGCGCGCTGCACCGCGCGAAGCTGGCCAATCCGCAAAGTGGGTCGAGCGACCGGATTTTTCAGACGGACCGGATCGGGCACAAGCGCCCAAACATCGGGATGAGTTTGCAGAATGAGGGGAACGCGCTCAACCGCGGCGGCATCAGCGCTTTCCCCGCGCTCGGCCAACCCACGGGCAACGAGCCCCTCCACATCGCTGAGTTGCGCGATGCGGCGGCAGGTATCGCATTCTCCGCACGAGTCGTCTGGTAAACGCTCGCAGTTCACGGCTTGCGCCAGGAGGCGAGCCAGAGTGAATTTGCCGACTCCCCTCGGACCGGTAAAGAGCAGCGCATGCGGCAGCCTCTGGTTGCGCAGGGCGCCGCGCAATACCGCGACAATTTTCTCGTTGCCCAAGAATTCGGAGAAGCCCACGATCTAGCTCTTTTCCAAGCCGAACAGGAGCGGCTGCACGGCTTCGAGAATATCGCGGGAGATTTCTTCGGGCAGGCGCATGCCTCCCCGGGTGGCATCGAAACATTGAATCGTGGCCCAGGGAGTGCCCCGCGAAAGCGAATCGTACATGTCAGCAGCGTCTTCAAGATGGCGCAAGCTCGCTTCCTGAATGTCGCGCTTGGAATCCGTATAGTCGCGCGCCGATTTTCTGCCCACGAGCTTCTGGGCTTCTTGCGGCGGCACGCGCAGGTACACGACAAGATTTTCCCTGGGAAGGCCGTAGATGTTGTATTCGAGATGTTCGATCCAGCGGAGAAAAACCGCGCGCGCGGCTGCCGGGGCGCGCGCCGTCTGATGCGCGAGATTGGATGCGACGTAGCGGTCGGCAAGCACGATGCTCCCATTTGCAATCGCACTGGTGAGCTTTTGCTTGGCTTCAAAGCGGTCACCGGCGTAGAGCAGGGCGGTGAAATGCGGATCCACGCTTTCGAGCTGGCCAAAATCGCCGTTCAGAAACTGACCGACCAGCTTGCCGAACCAGGAATCATACTGAGGGAAGCCCGTCACGCGGACGGAATAGCCTCGCGACGCGAGTTCGTGTTCCAGGAGCCGCACCTGCGTGTTTTTCCCGCTGCCGTCTATGCCTTCAAAGGCGATGAGTATGCCGGGTTGAGCCATGGGAGAATCAAATTGTCCGAGGTCAGTCTAACCGTACTCGTTCGAGGCCGCAACGACGCTCATGTTACGATGCCGCTCTGGATATGACGACCAATTCCGTGCACGAAAATCTGCAGCAGGTTCTGGGCCGTATCGCAGCGGCAGCTGGCCGCGCAGGGCGGCGAAGCGAAGAGATCACGCTCATCGGGATCTCGAAGACGCATTCCGCGGAGGCGGTTCGAGAGGCTTACGCAGCCGGGGTGAGGCATTTTGGAGAGAACCGGGTGCAGGAGTGGGAAAAGAAGCGCGGACCGCTTGCCGATCTGGGGGCGACCTGGCACCTTGTGGGGCACTTGCAAAGCAACAAGGCGGCACGCGCGGCGGAGTTGTTTGGCAGCGTGGACTCCGTGCACGATGCGGCGCTGGCGCGGAGACTGGATCGCGCGCGGGAGCAATCAGGTTCACAGAAAAAATTGCGGGTGCTGATCGAAGTGCGATTGGCGCCGGAGGAATCGAAGAGCGGAGTCGAAATTGCGAGTTTGTCAAAGCTTGCGGAGGAGCTTTGCGGGTTGCCGCATCTCGAGTTTGCGGGTTTGATGTGCATTCCGCCGTACTTTAAGAATGCGGAAAGCGCCCGGCCCTTTTTCATGCAGTTGCGCAAATTGCGAGGCGATTTGACCAAGCTGCTGGGAAGGGAGTTGCCCGCGCTTTCCATGGGAATGTCGCATGACTTCGAGATTGCCGTTGAAGAGGGCGCCACGGAAGTGAGAATTGGAACTGCATTATTCGGGGAGCGCACCTCGCTTGGCGGAGTCTGAAGAATGCTGGAAATCAGCGAACGAGATGGCGCGGCAATCTTTTCGGTGCGAGTACAGCCGCGAGCGAGTCGGGATGAAATCAGCGGCGAAATAGAAGGCGCGCTGAAGATTCGCTTGCGCGCGCCGGCGGTCGAAAATCGCGCGAACGAAGCGCTTCGCGAATTTCTCGCCGCGCTTTTGAAAACTCCGAAGTCGGCTGTTAGAATCCTCAGCGGAGATCGCGGCCGCACAAAACGCGTGGAGATTCGGGGCATTACCAGAGCGCAGGTGGAGTCTCTTCTGCAATTTGAAGTTTGACCGGAGTGGAAAACGGCGGAAATTATGAAAGTGAGCCTAAAAGAAATTCAGGCAGATCTGCGCGCCGCGAAGCTGGATGGCTGGCTCTTTTACGATTTTCGAGGCCGCGATCCCATCGCTCAGGGCATCCTGCAGTTGCCTCCAGGAATGCGCACGCGCCGCTGGTATTACTTCGTTCCAGCGAAAGGCACCCCGAAGAAGCTGGTGCACAAGATTGAGTCCCAATCCCTTGCGGCCCTGCCGGGCGGCACGCTTTATTACGCGGGACAAGAGGAGCTGCGCAAGAATCTTGCCAAGTTGATGGGACGCGCGAAGAACGTCGCGATGCAATATTCGCCGAAGAATCAGATCCCGTATGTCGCCATGGTGGATGCGGGAACCATCGAGCTGGTTCGCGGCGCTGGGAAAAAAGTGGCGAGCTCTGCTGACTTGGTGCAGAAGTACGAGGCTTGCTGGAGCGATGAGCAGCTCGAGGGACATCTCACGGCTGGGAAAATCATCGATCGCATCGTGAAGGATGCGTTTGTATTGGCGGCACGCGGCGTGCGCGAAGGAAAACCGCAAACAGAATATTCGCTCAAGCAATGGATTGTCGGCGAGTTTCAGGCGGCTGGGATTACGGCGGACGAAGGCCCCGACATCGCGGTGAATGAACATGCGAGCGATCCGCATTACTGTCCGGCGGCGGAAAACCCTACCCCGATTCGTGAGGGCGATCTGCTGCTACTGGATGTGTGGGGCAAATTGAAGAATCCCGGGAGCGTGTATTACGACATCACCTGGGTCGGATATTTGGGCGCCAAGGTTCCCGAAAAATATGCGAAAGTGTTTGCCATCGTCCGCGAGGCCAGGGATAAAGGAGTGGACTTGATCCGCGGCAACATTGCGGCGGGGAAGCCACTGGAGGGATGGCAGGTGGACAAAGCCGCGCGAAGGGTGATCGAGAACGCCGGGTACGGCAGGTACTTTTTTCATCGTACGGGCCACAACATCGGGCAATCCGTTCACGGCAACGGCGCGAACATGGACGGTTTGGAAACAAAGGATGTGCGCCACCTGATTCCGCGCACGTGCACGTCCATTGAGCCGGGAATTTATTTGCCCGAGTTCGGAATTCGCAGCGAAGTAAACGTTTATATCGGAGAGAAGGAAGCGCGCGTCACCGGAGCCGTCCAGACGGAAATCCTGGCCTTGCTGGCCTGATCGAAAATGACTGAAACGAACCAATCCATAGGCGGAGAACCGGCAGTAGCTGAGAACCCGGCCGCGAGCGCAAGCCGGGAGCCTCTGGCGCTGGCCATCGGCTTTGCCGGATGGCTTTTGCCTGGCTTGGGGCACGCGTTACAAAAAATGTGGGGCAGAGCGCTGATCGTGTTCCTTGCCGTGGCATCGCTGGTGACGATCGGAGCGGGGATGCGGGGGAATGTATTCACCTCCGGCGGTGATGATGCCTTCGATAAACTCGGCTTTTTTGCGGATTTGGGAACCGGGAGTCTCTATTTCTTGGCAATTGCCTTGGAGCCCAATGGGCCTGATGTGTCTCATGCCGATGGCGATTACGGCACCCGCTTCCTGGCGACCGCCGGTGTTCTGAATCTGCTCGCAGCGCTTCATGCCTATGAGGCGGCGCGGGGACGCAAAGCGTGATCGCGGCAAGTTTCGTCAAGCTCTCCCATTTTCAAGCGATGGTGCTTTTCGCGCTGATCATTTCGATCGCTTTCGGCACGCTGGGGCGCAGGCGTCCCGCGGATCGCGTCAAGTATGCGTTGTGGTGTTTTGTGTGGTTCCTGGTGATCGGCGCGGCGATCGGCTGGCTAATCTATCCTTTTTCGCACTGAAAACACACATATTATGCGCCGCAATTGACAGAAATTTTCTGCGGATGCTAAGGTGTTTTGATTGGGCCGAGGTAGCTCAGTTGGTAGAGCAGCCGATTCGTAATCGGCAGGTCGGGGGTTCAAGTCCCCCCCTCGGCTCCAGATCTCTTGGGTCCGGCCCGGAGACATGGGTTACACAATGTACCGGACGCATGGGCAACA
>Ga0335077_10000402_pt1 | contig 47309 bp, 50 predicted proteins | sample Lox_Sample_31_FD_207151 | JGI IMG/M metagenome (GOLD analysis project Ga0335077, IMG submission 207151) | Soil microbial communities from Loxahatchee National Wildlife Refuge, Florida, United States - Lox_Sample_3.1 | ecosystem: Environmental > Terrestrial > Soil > Wetlands | place: USA... | reverse complement strand
CGTGACCACCGCGGTGGCGACGGGCGATCTCTCCAAGAAGATCACGGTGGACGTGAAAGGGGAGATTCTCGAGCTCAAGAACACGATCAACACGATGGTCGACCAGCTCCGGTCGTTCGCCTCGGAAGTCACGCGGGTGGCCCGCGAGGTCGGCACCGACGGCCGTCTCGGCGGCCAGGCCGATGTGCAGGGCGTGGCCGGGACGTGGAAGGACCTGACCGACAGCGTGAACTTCATGGCCGGGAACCTGACGAGCCAGGTGCGCAACATCGCCGACGTGACGAACGCGGTGGCGAGCGGGGACCTGTCGAAGAAGATCACGGTGGACGTGAAGGGCGAGATCCTGGAGCTCAAGAACACCATCAACACGATGGTCGACCAGCTCTCGTCGTTCGCCTCGGAAGTCACCCGGATGGCGCGTGAAGTCGGGACGGAGGGGATGCTGGGCGGGCAGGCGGACGTGCGCGGCGTCGCCGGGACCTGGAAGGACCTGACCGACAGCGTGAACTTCATGGCCGGCAACCTCACCAGCCAGGTACGCGGCATCGCGAAGGTCGTGACCGCCGTGGCCAACGGTGACCTCCAGCAGAAGCTCACGGTGGAAGCGAAGGGCGAGATCGCAGCCTTGTCGAACACGATCAACAGCATGATCGACACGCTCGCGACCTTCGCGGACCAGGTGACCTCGGTCGCGCGCGAGGTCGGCGTGGAGGGCAAGCTCGGCGGCCAGGCCAAGGTGCCCGGCGCCGCGGGCACGTGGAAGGGCCTCACCGAGAACGTGAACCAGCTCGCGGCGAACCTCACCACGCAGGTGCGGGCGATCGCCGAGGTGGCGACCGCCGTGACCCAGGGCGACCTGACGCGATCGATCACCGTCGAGGCGCGCGGGGAAGTCGCGGCGCTCAAGGACACGATCAACGAGATGATCCGCAACCTGCGCGACACGACGCGCAAGAACACCGAGACCGACTGGCTCAAGACCAACCTCGCCAAGTTCAGCCGGATGCTGCAGGGACAGAAGGACCTCAACACGGTCTGCCGCCTGATCCTGACGGAGCTTGCGCCGGTGGTCTCGGCGCAGCACGGGCTCTTCTATGTGCTCGATTCGAGCCCCGAGACGAGCCGGCTCAACCTGCTCGCGAGCTACGGCTCGAAGGGACAGAGCGCGCTTGGCAGCCGGCTCGAGCTGGGCGAGGGGCTGATCGGGCAGTGCGCGGTCGACAAGGAGAAGATCCTGCTTTCCAGCGTCCCGCTCGACTACATCAAGATCTTCTCAGGGCTCGGCTCGGCGCCGCCGCAGAACATCCTGGTGCTGCCGGTGATCTTCGAGGGCCAGGTCAAGGGCGTTCTCGAGCTCGCATCGTTCGCTCGTTTCAGCCCGGCGCACGAGGCCTTCCTCGACCAGCTCACCGAGTCGATCGGCATCGTGATCAACACGATCGAGGCGAACACGCGGACCGAGGACCTCCTCGAGCAGTCCCAGTCGCTCGCAAAGGAGCTGCAGAGCCGCCAGGAAGAGCTGCAGCAGACCAACCAGGAGCTCGAGGAGAAGGCGGGGCTGCTCGCCCACCAGAACCAGGAGGTCGAGCGCAAGAACCAGGAGGTCGAGCAGGCGCGCAAGGCCCTGGAGGAGAAAGCCGAGCAGCTCGCGCTCACCTCGAAATACAAGTCGGAGTTCCTGGCCAACATGTCGCACGAGTTGAGGACGCCGCTCAACAGCCTGCTGATCCTCTCCGACCAGCTCTGCAAGAACCCCGGCGGGAACCTGACCGAGAAGCAGGTCGACTTCGCCAAGACCATCCACGCCTCGGGCAACGACCTGCTCACGCTAATCAACGACATCCTCGATCTGTCGAAGATCGAATCGGGCACGATCGTCGTCGATCCAACCGACTTGATGCTCGGCGACCTGGAGCGCTACGTCGAGCGCACGTTCCGGCACGTCGCTGAGGCGAAGTCGCTGGACTTCTTCATCCGGATGGACTCGCGCCTGCCGACGTCGATGCTGGCCGACGCGAAGCGCTTGCAACAGGTGCTCAAGAACCTGCTGTCGAACGCGTTCAAGTTCACTCACCGCGGCCACGTCACGCTCACCATCGAGCCGGTCACGACGGGCTGGGACCCCGACAACGAGAACCTGAACCGCGCCGGCGACGTGGTCGGCTTCTCGGTGATGGACACCGGCATCGGCATTTCGCCGGAGAAGCAGCAGATCATCTTCGAGGCCTTCCAGCAGGCCGACGGAAGCACCAGCCGCAAGTACGGCGGCACGGGCCTCGGGCTCGCGATCAGCCGTGAGCTCGCGCGCGTGCTCGGCGGCGAGCTGCGGCTCGTGAGCGCGCCGAGAGTCGGCAGCACGTTCACCCTCTATCTGCCGCAGATCTGGACGCCCCCGCGCTTCACGCGCAAGACCTCGCCGGTGCCCCCGGACGCCGTCGCGGCGACGATCCCCACGCCGACGAACGGCGACGCCGCGTGGCCGGCGCAGAAGAGGTGCGCCGACGCGCCTCTCGCCGCGCTCGAGGAAAGCGCGGCGCAGCCTCCGGAGAGCGCCGGCGCGGTCGACGAGGTCGGCGACGACCGGGCGAACCTGGCGCCCGGCGCGCCGGTTCTGCTCATCGTCGAGAACGATCTCGCGTTCGCGCGATTCCTGCTCGATGCCGCGCGCGAGAAGGGCTTCAAGGGCATCGTCACCTCGCTGGGCGTGACGGCGCTGGCGCTCGCCGCCGAGTACAAGCCTTCGGCGATCACGCTCGACATCTTCCTGCCCGATATCGACGGCTGGCGCGTGATCGACCGGCTGAAGCACGACGTGCAGACCCGGCACATTCCGGTAGCGGTCGTCTCCACGGACGAATCCCGCGAGCGGGCGCTCAACGCGGGCGCGTTCGCGTTCCTGGCGAAGCCGATCCAGAGGAAGGAAGTGCTCGACGCGCTGCTCGAGCGCGTGCTGAAGTTCATCCAGCGCACGCCCAAGAGCCTGCTCGCGGTCACCTCGGACGACGCGCGCCGCGACTGGCTCGTCGGCTATCTCGGCGCCGACGACGTCCGGGTCACGGTGTCGGCGGGCTACGAAGCGGCGGTCGGGATGATTGAGGGCAAAGCGGTCGACTGCCTGGTGGTCGATGCCAGCCTTCCGCCGCCGGAGGGCGACGCGCTCGCGGCGGCGGACAGGAACGGCAACGGGAGCGAGCTGCTGCCCGTCGTGCTGTTCGGCAGCGCCGGCGACCCGGGACGGCTTTCGGGCTGGCAGCGCCTCGCCAAGCACGGCGTCGTGCGCGAGGCACGCTCGCCGGAGGACCTGCTCGACCAGGCGAGCTTCTTCCTGCACCGGCCGCCGTCCGGCATGCCGGAGGCGCACCGCAAGATCCTGCGCGAACTGCGCGACGCCAACGACGTGCTGCAGGGCAAGAGGGCGTTGATCGTCGACGACGACATGCGCAACATCTTCGCGCTCGCCTCGCTGCTCGAGGACCGCGGAATGATCGTCTCGTCGCACGACAACGGCCGCGACGCCGTGCAGGGCCTGCACCGGGACCCGCACGTGGACGTGATCCTGATGGACATCATGATGCCCGAGATGGACGGCATCGCCACCATTCGCGAGATCAGGCGGATTCCCGGCTGCAAGCAGATCCCGATCATCGCCGTCACGGCCAAGGCGATGAAGGGCGACCGGGAGAAGTGCATGGAGGCGGGAGCATGGGACTATCTGTCCAAGCCCGTGGACACCGAGCTGATGGTAGGCGTCCTGCGGGCGTGGCTGGAGTAGCCGCTTCGGCCACGCCCGAGGACTCTTGCATGCCGCAATATCCCGATCCGCCTGAGGACCTGGCTTCGGTCTGGCCGCTCGAGGAGGGGCACGTCGACATCCTGATCGTCGACGATCGGCCCGACAAGCGCCTGGTCTACCAGACGATCCTGGAGGACCTTGGCCCGAAGATCTACATGGCCGACTCGGGACAGGCGGCGCTGAAGCGGGTGCTCGAGCGCGAATTCGCGGTGATCCTGCTCGACGTCAACATGCCGGGCATGGACGGGCTCGAGACCGCGGCGCTGATCCGCAACCGCGGCCGATCCGCCCACGTGCCCATCATCTTCATCACCGCAGACTACAACGACGAGAGCCACATGGCTCGGGGCTACGCGCTTGGCGCCGTCGACTACATCGGATCGCCCGTCGTGCCCGAAATCCTGCGCGCCAAGGTTCGCGTGTTCGTCGACCTGTACCGTCTTGCGCAACAGGCCAAGCGGCAGGCCCGTCAGCAGCTCGCGCTCGTCGAGGAGCGGGTGGCGCGCGCCACTGCGGAGCAGGCCACCAAGCGCCTCGCGTTCCTGGCGCAAGCCGGCGCGACGCTTGCCACCTCGCTCGACGGCGCGACCGTCAGCCGCGAGCTCGTGCATCTGTGCGTTCCGGCGGTGGCCGACGCCTGCGCTCTGACGCTCTTTGCCGAAGGAGCCGCCGAGCCTGGTCCGCCTCTGCTCTGGCCCGAGCCGCAGGCCGGTAGCGACGAGACCGTCGTGTCGGGCCAGCTTCTGAGCGAGGCGGTAAGCCCATGGCTGCGACCGATGATCGAGCGGGTGATCTCCACCGGCGAGCCCGAGGTCGCGAGCGGTTTGCCGTTGGAGCTCGCGGCGCGTGAGCGGGACACGCAGGGAGCGGGAACCAAGCGTCGCGCCGCCGCGCTCTCCAGCGTCGCCGTCGTTCCGCTCGTCGCCGGCGGCTCGACGCTGGGTACCCTGTCGCTGGGCCTGTGCGCGCGCGGCCGCGAATTCGACACCGACGCGCTCTCCATGGCCACCAAGCTGGCCGGGCGGGCGGCCATCGCGCTGGACAACGCGCGCCTGCACGAGAAGGTCCAGGAACAGGACCGGCGCAAGGACGAGTTCCTCGCGATGCTCGCGCACGAACTGCGCAATCCGCTCGCGCCGATCAGCAACGCGGTGCACGTTCTGCGCGAGCGCTCCGACAGCCCCACGACGGTCGCCTGGGCCGGCGACGTGATCGGCCGCCAGCTTCGCCTTCTGGTGCGCCTCGTCGACGACCTGCTCGACGTGTCGCGCATCACGCGAGGGAAGATCGAGCTCAAGATCGAATCGATCGACGCCGCCCGCGTGATCGCCGCAGCCGTGGAGACCAGCCGGCCGTACGTCGACGCCCAGGAGCACGCGCTGGTCGTGTCGGTGCCGCCGGAGCCGTTGCGCCTGAAAGGCGACTTCGCCCGCGTCGCGCAGGTGCTCGCCAACCTGATCAACAACGCGGCGAAGTACACCGACAAGGGCGGCCGCATCGCCATCGACGCGGCGCGCGAAGGCGAGGAGATCGTCTTTCGGGTCCGCGACTCCGGCATGGGGATTCCCAAGGAGCTGCTGTCGACGATCTTCGAGCCGTTTCAGCAGATCGAGCGCACGCTCGACCGGTCGCAGGGCGGTCTCGGCGTCGGCCTGACGCTGGCGCAGCGCCTCGTCGAGATGCAGGGCGGCTCGATCATCGCGCACAGCGAAGGCCCCGACCGCGGCAGCGAGTTCACGGTACGCCTGCCGGGCGACTTTGCGACGGACGCGCCCGAGAGCCCGACCGCCGACACGCCCGCGCCCGAGACCGCGCTCGATCTGCGTGTGCTCATCGTCGACGACAACCGCGACGTCGCGCACAGCACCGCGCTGCTGCTGCGCGCGGCGGGTTGCAATGTCGATCTCGCCTACGACGGCGAGGAAGCGGTTCGCGTGGTGCGGACGCTGCAACCCGACGTCGTCCTGCTCGACCTCGGGCTCCCCAAGCTGGACGGCTACCAGGTCGCGGAGCGCATCCGTGCGGACCGCTCGTCGGTCAATTCGCTGATCATCGCGCTGTCAGGGTACGGCCAGGACGAGCATCGGCTGCGCTCCAAGCGTGCCGGCTTCGACTACCACATCGTCAAGCCGATCGATCCCGCGGCTCTGACCGGGCTCCTCGCATCGCTGTGGTCGTGTCGCAAGCCCGAGCCGGGCAGCGAGCACGGCATGCCGCTGCGCAAATCCGCGCGCTAGTCGCACCGCGCCGCCGGCGCGGGCAGCGTGTGCGCCGCGGCGCTCGGGCGTATCATCGGGGGATCATCGCCTTTGATCGCTCCGAGGTAATCCGTGCACGGTTTTCTTCGCTGGATTCGTCCGACTCCTCGCCTCCTGCTCGGACTCGCGCTGGCACTGGCCGCGCAGCTTGCGCTGGCCCAGGCGCCGACCGCGGTCGAAGCGACCTTCAAGAACATGCTGACGGCGCTGCAGGCGGGCTCGGTCGCCGACTTCGTCGCACCGGGCGACGCCAACTTCAAGTCCGGGATGAACCAGCAGATGCTCGACAGCGTCCGCGCGTCGCTCGCCCCGCGACTGACCCAGGGTTACACCTCGACGTTCCTGGGGACGATGAACCAGCAGGGCTACACCATCTATCTGTGGAAGCTGGCGTTCAAGGACGGCATGGACGACCGGCTGGTCACCATGGCCATGAAGGAGGGCAAGGTCGCAGGCTTTTTCCTGCGCTGACGCCTCGGCGGCGTCGGGCGCACCCGTTCATTGTTCCGAGCCAGGGAGGCAAGGGATCATGAAGCACAGCAGCGCAACAGCGATCATCGCGGCGTCCATGCTGGCGATTGCCGGCGTCGACGCGCAAACGCCCACACCGCCCCCGACCGCAGCGGCCGCCACCGACGCACCGGCGCCGTCGAAGGCCCCGGCGCGCACGCGGGACGGCCCGGGCACCCCCGCGGACGCGCGCGTATGCCTCGAGTTTCCGACCAACGCGCAAATCATCCAGTGCGCCGAGAAGTACCGGCACATGAAAACCCGCGCCTAGCCCGGGGAGCGGGATCGGCCGCGAGCCCGGGCGGCCGCTGGCTGACGGCGGCGATCGCCCTGCTGCTCGCGCTCGGCGGCTGCGACCGAAGCCAAAACCACGCGCGCGATACGGCCGCGATCGCGGAGGCGGTCGAGAAAGCGAAGCGCGAGGACGAAGAGGCGGACCGCCGCCTGCGCGAGCACGCGATCGACCAGGAGCTCGCGCGCCGCGAGAGCGAGCAGGCGGAGGTCGACGCGCAGGCCGATCGGGAAGAGACGACCCAGGCCACCCTCGCGCGCCTCGAGGAGCGCTTGCGCGCCGTGCTGGTCGACCCGTCGTCGCTGGAGCTCCGCAACGCGCGGCTCGCGAGCGACGGCGAGACGCTGTGCACCGAGTTCAACGCCAAGAACAAGCAGGGCGTCTATCTCGGATTCCGCCGCGCGGTGGTGAGCGACACGGTGCTCTCGCTGGAGCAGGATCCCGACGACAACTACCGCGAGCCGCAGCATCGATTCGCCGAAATGGCCCGCGTGACCGGCTGCTTCCCGGACATCAAGGCTCAGTCGGCCGCCGCGACGCCGAAGTGATCCGCGGTCACGTGTCGGTCCTGACCGCGCTCCGCACGCAAGCCCCGTCCATCCTGCCGCGGGATCAGGCCTCCGCCGATGGCGAGCCGGCGGGTCCGCCGGACAGGGCGCGTCCCGAGCCTTGCGGCAGCCTCGAGGGCAGAGCGACCCGAGCCGGGACGATCGGCGCCGAAGACTGAACCACGCCCCGACTGCGCGGGTCAAACCAGCGCGAGCCGTTGACAGGTGCCTCGCAAGGCGCCGTAGCGGGCCCTCGCAGCCTCGCTCGAACGTGTGCCGATGCTCCGATGTCGACCGGCTCTTCCTGGGAGGCTCGCAAATCGAGGTTGATCAACTGGAAGGACGGACACATGTCTAAGCTGATGATTCCTCTGCTCGTTGCGGCGGGAGTCGTTCTGGCTGGCTGCGCCACTCAACAGGGTCCGGCGCCCGCCAGCAGTGCCGCGGCCGAAAAACGCGACAGGGATTACGCCAACGCGCTGCGCAAGTGCGATGCCCTCGGCGTTGCCGAGCGCGAAGCGTGCATCTACGACGCCAAGGATCGCTACGACAGGTCGTAGTCGGCGTCACGGCCGCTCGCTCGCGCCGCACCCGCTGCGGATGCGTGCGCAGATCTCCTAGCAGCCGTCGGTCGAATCCCATGCCCCGGGAGGGGTCGGTTCGAGCCACAAGGCTCTGACTCGCTGTCCGCGGCGATCCGGGTCGACGCCCGGATCGCCGCTATCATATGCGCGGGCAAATTCCAGGATGCCATGCGCATGGACGAGCGGCTGACGGTCGATCGCTGTCTCCCCCGGGACCACGCTCGCGCGTGGCTCGTCGGGCGGGCGTGGCTGCCAGACGTCGCCGGGCCCGCGGTCGTCGCGATCCGCGGCGGCGGCGTTTTCGATCTATCCCGCGTAGCCGCCACGATGAGCGCCCTCTGCGATCTCGACGATGCGCGCAGCGCGATCGCGGCGGCGGGCAATCTGCCGCGCCTCGCATCGCTCAACGAGACGCTCGCCAACTCCGCCTGGAACCGTCGCGACCCTGCGGTGCCCTGGTTTCTCGCGCCCTGCGACCTGCAGGCGATCAAGGCGAGCGGCGTCACCTTCGTCTCGAGCATGCTCGAGCGCGTTATCGAGGAGCAGGCCCGCGGCGATCCGGCCAAGGCTGAATCGGTGCGCAAGGCGATCGTCGGGGTGATCGGCGAGGACCTCGCGAGCGTCCGCCCCGGCTCGCCGGAGGCCGCGAAGCTCAAGGAGGTGCTGATCGCGCAAGGCGCCTGGTCGCAGTATCTCGAGGTCGGTATCGGGCCGGATGCGGAGATCTTCAGCAAATCCCAGCCGATGTCGGCTGTCGGCGTCGGTGCCGAGATCGGCCTCCACCCGAAATCCGAATGGAACAACCCCGAGCCCGAGATCGTGCTGGCGGTGAACAGCCGCGGCGAGACGGTCGGAGCGACGCTGGGCAACGACGTGAACCTGCGCGACTTCGAGGGACGCAGCGCGCTCCTCCTGGGCAAGTCCAAGGACAACAACGCGTCCTGCGCGATCGGGCCGTTCATCCGGCTCTTCGACGCCGAGTTCACGATGGACGACGTGCGCCGGTGCGAGCTCGCCATGCGCGTGGAAGGAACCGACGGCTTCGTGCTCGAGGGCGCGAGCTCGATGGCGATGATCAGCCGCGATCCGCTGGATCTGGTCGGGCAGGCGATCGGGGCGAGCCACCAGTATCCCGACGGGTTCATGCTGTTCCTCGGCACGATGTTCGCACCGACGCAGGACCGGCTCGGGCCGGGCCAGGGTTTCACTCACGTGCTCGGCGACATCGTCACCGTGGCCACACCGCGGCTGGGTGCGCTCGTGAACCGCGTCAACCGCTCGGATCGCGTCCCGCCCTGGACCTTCGGGGCGCGGGCGCTCGCGGAGAATCTCGCGAGGCGCGGCTTGCTCTAGGCCCCCGCGTGAGTCGGAAGGCGCGAGCGGTGAGGCACGCGAGCGAGTCTGGTATCGAGCGTGTGCGGCTTGCCGCGAGCGCCATACGGCCCCGGTCACGACGTGAAACGCGTGAGCAGCTCTCCGGCGAGCGGCACGGAATCGAGCAATCCCGTGGAATCGGCGACGAGCTGCCCGTTCACCCACACCCCGTGCACGCCGATCGCATCGGTGGTGAGCCGTGGGGCGCCGCCGGGCAGATCGAACACGCGGCGCTTCGGTCCTCGCGCCACGGTCGCGGGATCGAACAACACGAGGTCGGCGGCAAGTCCGGCCCGGATCGCGCCGCGGTCGCGCACGCCGAGGAGCTGCGCCGGGTGGCTGGTGAGCCGCCGCACCGCTTCGGCGATCGACATCGCTCCGCGCTCTCGCGCCCAGTGGCCGATCAGGTGGAGGCCGAAGCCGGCGTCGTTGAAGAACGTGAGATGCGCGCCGGCGTCGGAGAGGCTCACGAGACTGTGCGGATGGTTGAGCATCCGGCCCACCGCGTCCTCGTCCGAGTTGAGCAGCAGCGCGGTGAACACCGTGCGCAGGCCTTCCGAGAGGGCGAGGTCGAGCATGACGTCGAGCGGATCACGATGCTCGGCCGCCGCGATGTCGGCGATCGTGCGCTGCTCGTAGGCGGCGTGCGCGGGCGAGGTCTCGACGACCTCGACCTTGCCCCATTCGCCGTTGAACAGCCGGAAGCTCGCCGGCGAGGCGAGCTCGGCGCGAACGGCGTCGCGAAACGCGCGGTCGGCGAGGGCAGCCTCCAGCGCGTCGCCCTGAAGCCCGAGAGCCGGCTTCCAGCTCGCGAGGCCTTCCACCGGGTACGGCGAGCTCAGGGTGAAATCCATGGTGAGCGGGCAGCACGACACCTGGCCGATCAGCTTTCGGCCGCGGGCGTTGGCGGCGCTGATCGCCTCGAGATCGGCGAACACCGCGCCCGGGTTGGTGCCGTTGTGCAGCAACGCCGCGATCATCACCGGCCGCCCGCTGTCGGCGGCCAGCGACTCTAGAAACGCGACCGCCGTCTGCCCTCCCTTGGTCAGCATGTAGACGCCGCGGCCCGATTCGCCCATCGCCCGCACGAGCGCGCGCATCTCGCGCTCGTCGGCGAGCCGCGAGGGCATCGGCAGTCCGCCTTCGCCGTTGTGCGCCGGCGACGTGCTGGTGGCGAAGCCAACCGCGCCCGCCTCCATCGACTCGCGGACCAGCGATTGCATGGCCGCGATCTCTGCATCCGTCGCGGCGCGCCGCGCTGCCTCTTCGCCCATCACGAAGGTGCGCACGCTGCTGTGCCCGACGTAAGCGGCCACGTTGACGGCGCTCCCCTTGCGGCGAAGCTGCGCCAGGTACTGCGGGAAGGTCTCGAAGCCCCAGTCGATGCCTTTCCGGAGCACGTCGAGCGACATGCCCTCGACCTGGGTGAGGTTGCGCATCGTGAGGTCGCGGTGCTCGGGCCTGCACGGTGCGATCGTGAAGCCGCAGTTGCCGATGACGGCGGTCGTCACGCCGAGCGCGGGCGAGGGGCGCACGCGCGGATCCCAGGTGATCTGCGCATCGAAGTGGGTGTGGCTGTCGATGATCCCGGGCATGAGCGCGAGGCCGTCCGCCTCGATCGTGCGACGCGCGGCGCCGGCGACGTCGCGGCCGAGGGCGCGGATCCGGCCGCCTGCGACGGCGACGTCCGAGAGCGCGGGCGCTGCGCCGCTGCCGTCGAAGACGAGAGCGTTCCTGAAGATGAGGTCGTCCATCGGGCGATCGATTCGAGAGCTCGCGCCTTGAGCCCTAGAGGATGAACTGCGCGAGGTTGTCGTCCCTCGCGATCCCGGCGAGGCGCTCGTCGACGTATTTCGCGTCGATCGAGATCGTCCGGCCCTCGAGCTTCGCCGCGTCGAACGAGATCTCGTCGAGCAGGCGCTCCATGACCGTATAGAGGCGCCGGGCTCCGATGTTCTCCTGCTTCTCGTTGACGGCGAACGCGATCTCGGCGAGCCGCCGGATGCCGTCGGGCCGGAAATCGAGATCGACACGCTCGGTGGCGAGCAGCGCCTGGTACTGGCGCGTGAGGCAGGCGTCGGTCGCGGTGAGGATCTGCTCGAAGTCCCCGACCGAAAGCGACGAGAGCTCGACGCGGATGGGGAAGCGCCCCTGGAGCTCAGGGATCAGGTCCGACGGTTTCGCAAAATGGAACGCGCCGCTGGCGATGAACAGGATGTGGTCGGTCTTGATCATTCCGTACTTGGTGGCCACGGTCGTGCCCTCGACCAGCGGCAGCAGGTCGCGCTGCACGCCCTGGCGGGAGACGTCGGCGCCTGCGGCTTCCTGACGGCTCGCGATCTTGTCGATCTCGTCCAGGAATACGATGCCGTTCTGCTCGACGTTGCCCAGCGCCTTGGCCTTGAGCTCGTCGTCGTTGACGAGCTTTGCCGCTTCCTCTTCGATCAGCGCCTTCATCGCCTCGCCGACCTTCAGGCGCTTCAGCTTGCGCCGCCCTCCCGACATCTGCTGGAACATCCCCTGGATCTGGCTGGTGAGATCCTCCATGCCCGGAGGGGCGAGAATCTCCATCTGCGCCGGCGAAACCGAGACCTCGACTTCGACGTCCTTGTCGTCGAGCTTGCCCTCGCGGAGCATCTTGCGAAACTTCTGCCGGGTGGCGGAGTCGACCGGCTTCATATCGTCGAAGTTCACCTCGCGCACCGGCGGCAGGAGCGCGTCGAGCACGCGCTCCTCCGCTCCTTCCGCCGCGCGATCGCGCACCTTGCGCGTCTCCTGCTCGCGGGTCTGCTTGATCGCCGTCTCGGCCAGGTCGCGGATGATCGTGTCGACGTCGCGGCCCACGTAGCCCACCTCGGTGAACTTCGTCGCCTCGACCTTGATGAACGGCGCGTCGGCGAGGCGAGCCAGGCGTCGCGCTATCTCGGTCTTGCCGACGCCGGTCGGGCCGATCATCAGGATGTTCTTGGGCGTGATCTCCTGGCGCAGCGGCTCGCCCACCTGCTGCCGTCGCCATCGGTTCCGGAGCGCGATCGCGACGGCGCGCTTGGCCGCGTCCTGGCCGACGATGTGCTTGTTCAGCTCGTGCACGATCTCGGACGGCGTCATGATGAGCGACATGGCGGAGGACTCGCGGAAGAAAAAACGGCCGCCCTGCGCGGGGCGGCCGTCATATTCTACGCCGTCCGGTTCTCAGCCGAGAGAACCGGGAAGGCGCCTGCGCCCGCTTACGGCCCGACGAAGAGGCTCGTGCAGTGGCCCGGCTGCGCGGGCGCCGTCGCGATAGCTCCTCCGCGCGGTACGCACTGGTTCGGCGGCAGCGGCGTGTGATGCTCCACGTAGGCCACGAGGAGATCGAAGGCGTGCTGCGCGTGGGGCAGGAGGTACTCGAGCGACGGGTAGAAGCTCTTGTAGCTTTCGATGTGGTTGCCGTTCTGCACTTCGTAGAGCCGATACGGCGGCGCGAGCTTGCTCAGCAGAGGCGGCAGCAGCGCCTGGTTCGCGGCGACCGCGCGTTGATAGGCGCGCGCATGGTGATCGATCGGCAGCAGCGCGTCCATGGTCCCCGCGACGGTGATCAGCGGCTTGAAAATCAGCCCCGTGGTCGCGAACGCGGCGAACTGCGCGCCGACGTCGGAGGCCGACAGTCTCGCGGTGTAGTTGTACGTCGCAAGGCCCGTGCCGTCGGTCCCGTAGGTGTTGTAGGTCGGGTCGAGGCGCTTCTGCCACTGGCAGGCGGTCAGCTCCCAGTACGACGTGTAGTAGCGCACCCACATCGAGTCGCTGCCGTTCAGAAGATCGGGCGGATAGCCCGCGAGGCCGATGTTCCTCGCCGCCGTGCTCGCCGGGTTGAATCCCGAAGCGACGTAGTCGGGCTCGTTGAGCACGCCGGGCGGCAGATCCGTGAGCAGGTTCGGAGGGCTGTCGTCGACGTACGTGCCTTCCCAATCCACCCCGCCGTCGAAGAGCTGCGGGGCGAGTTCGACCGCGCGCCGGACCTGATAGCCGCCGTTCGACGTGCCGACGGCATAGGTGAACCGCGGAGGGCTCCCGTACATCGTCGCGACGCCGGTCTGTGCGAACTTCGCCGCATCGAGCATGTACTGCGCCCACTGCGTAAAAGGCTTGCCCGTCTCGTCGTCGTAGAAGTGGACGTAGAAGCTGTTGAACGGCGGGGTCGGCGCCAGGCGGCAGCCCAGCGGGTCGGCACTGGTCGTGAGGTAGAAGTTGTACACGCCCTTGTTCTGCGATGCGTAGGCGTAGCCCTTCTGGATCACATAGTCGCTCCATGCGAAATCGCTGGCAAACTCGCTGCGCTGCGCGGGCGTGCCGGCTACGACGAGCCGGCCGTTCCACGCGTTGGGCAAGCGCAGCAGGAAGCGGCCTTCGTGCGCCGGATCCGACGCGAACCAGCCCTGGATCTGGATGCCCGGGACCGGCGCCGTGATGGGCGTGACGTCCGCCGGCGGGTTGACCAGCACCAGCCGGTCGGTCTGCGGTATGAACGCATTCAGCGGCAGGCCCGGAATCGAGTCGTTGAGGGGGGTGGTCGCGGGATTGTTTGTCGTGAGGTCCGTGCTCTCGACACAGGTCGCGTCGACCAGCTTGCTCGCGAGCGCCGCGAGAACGGCGTCGCAGCGGCTGCTCGCCGAGGCGGACAGCGGTACGAGGAGCGCCAGGGCGGCGCTGCATCCGATTCGTGCAAACATTGGTTTCTCCCTTCTAGAGTTTGAAGCGGGTGACGGGCCGCGTGATTTTCTGTCGGCCGGGTCTTGTTGCCTCGCGCCGGAGCCCCTCCCCAGAAGCACTCCGCGTTCGATCCGGCGCGCATCCGATGGTACCAGCGTCCGTGCCCTTCGCGTCGATCCCTGCGCGTCCCGGCTTTTGGCGCGGTCGCGGTTTGGCAAGCTCTCCGGGCTTCGCTTATCATGGCATCGCGCGGCGCCCGCACGGAGCCAGGGTTTTTCAGGCGCGACGACCAGGCAGCAGGAGGCGGCATGAAACGCTCGGCAGCTCTATCTTTTCTCGCCGGACTGACGGCGGCGTACGCGGCGGTCGCCGCGCAGGCCCAGACCGCGACGGCCACGATCGCTCCCACGGCGGGCAATACCGCGAAGGGCACGGTCACGTTCGCGCAGCATGGCGACAAGGTGACCGTCAGCGCGCAGCTCTCGGGCTTGTCTCCGGGAGGACACGGCTTCCACGTGCACGAAAAAGGCGACTGCAGCGCGCCCGACGCGACGAGCGCGGGCGGCCACTTCAATCCGACGGGGAAGCCGCATGGCGCGCCCGACGCGGCCGAGCATCACGCCGGCGACATGCCGATGCTCCAGGCCGACGCGAGCGGCAATGCGAGCTTCAGCGCGGAGCTGGCCGGCGTCACGATCGGCGGCGGCGGCGCCAACGACATCGTCGGCAGATCGGTCGTCGTGCACAAGGATGTCGACGATTACAAGAGCCAGCCCGCGGGCAACTCCGGCGCGCGCATCGGCTGCGGCGTCATCCAGAAATCCTGACCGTGCGGCGGATCTGCGTCTGCGCTGCGCTGTTCCTTGTCGCAGGCTGCGGCGGCACGCCGGCCACGGAAGCGCCTCCGGCCGCGACCAAGGGCGTGATGGGCGTCGCCCGTCTCGACGGGAGGAACGGAAGCACGGTGCACGGCTACATCTCGTTCACGCAGAACGGCGACAAGGTCGCGGTGGCCGGCGATTTCTACGAGCTCTATCCCGGCCTTCACAGCATCTACATTCACGAGGTGGGCAACTGCAGCTCGCCGAACGCGGCGAGCGCGGGCGCCGTATGGAACGCCGCCGGCAACACGGGCAAGCGCACGGGTGAGCTGCCGCAGGTCTACGCGGGAACGGAAGGCCGCGCCAACATCTCGACGTCGCTGCGCACGATCTCGGTCGGCACCGGCCGGCCGGACGACGTCATGGGCCGTTCCGTCGTCATCTACGCGGACATCGATCGCGATCCCAAGGCCGAGTTCGGGGTGCGCAACGACCGCGTCGCCTGCGGCGTGGTCAAGCCCAGCACCGGACTGGACCTGAAGAACATTCTGTAGCGGAGCTGCCGCGCCGCTCGGCGCCGACGCGAACGAACGGGAATCGTGGGCTTCCTCGCCGACAAGAAGATCCTGATCACGGGCGTGCTCTCCAGCCGCTCGATCGCCTATGGCATCGCCCAGGCCTGCCGCCGCGAGGGAGCGGCGCTCGCGTTCACCTACGTCAACGACGAGTTGAAGGAGCGCGTCGTCAAGCTCGCTGCCGACTTCGGAGCGGTGCCGGTGCTGCCCTGCGACGTCACCCGCGACGAGGACATCGCGGGCCTGTTCGACGCGTTGCGAAGCGAGTGGGGCGGGCTCGACGGCCTTCTCCACTCGATCGCGTTCGCCCCGCGCGAGGCGATCAGCGGCGACTTTCTCGAGGGCCTCTCGCGCACGGCATTCGCGACCGCGCACGACGTGAGCGCCTACAGCTTCGCCGCGCTCGCGAAGGGCGCTCGGCCGCTGCTCTCCGGGCGGCGCGGCGCGCTGCTCACGCTCAGCTACCTCGGCGCCGTGCGGGCGATGCCGAACTACAACGTCATGGGGCTGGCGAAGGCGAGCCTCGAGGCGAGCGTGCGCTACCTCGCGCAATCGCTCGGGCCCGAGGGCATCCGCGTGAACGCGATCTCCGCCGGCCCGATCAAGACGCTGGCGGCCGCGGGCATCGGGGGCTTCTCGAAGATCCTGCACTTCGTCGAACGGACCGCACCGTTGCGGCGAAACGTCACCACCGAGGAAGTCGGCAACGTCGCCGCGTTCCTGCTCTCCGATCTCGCGAGCGCCGTGACCGGCGAGATTACGTACGTCGACTGTGGCTTCTCGATCGTCGCGGCGGGGATGGGTGAGGAGTAGCCGAGCGGCGCGCTACGACGCCGTGCTCATCGGCGGCGGCCACAACGGCCTCGTATGCGCGTGCTATCTCGCGGCCGCCGGACTCCGGGTCGCGGTCTTCGAGCGACGGGGCATCGTGGGCGGCGCCGCCGTCACCGAGGAATTCCATCCGGGATTCCGCAACTCGACGGCCAGCTACACCGTAAGCCTGCTGCATCCCAAGGTGATCCGCGACCTCGAGCTCGAGGCGCATGGGCTCACCATCGTCGAGCGGACGCTCGCGAACTTCCTGCCGCTCGGGGACGGCGACTATCTGAAGGTCGGAGGCGGACTGGCCGCGACGCAGTCGGAGGTGGCGCGCTTCTCGCCGCGGGACGCCGCCGCGCTGCCGGACTACTACGCGATGCTCGACCGCGTCGCCGAGCTCGTGCGCGCGCTTGCGCTGGAGACTCCGCCGAACGTCGGTGGCGGCCTCGCCGACTGGCTGCGGGCGTGGAACGTCGGCGGCCGCCTGAAGCGGCTCGACCTCGCGGCGCGCAGGGACGTTCTCGATCTCTTCACCAAAAGCGCCGGCGACGTGCTCGATCGATGGTTCGAGTCCGGGCCGATCAAGGCGGCGTTCGGCTTCGACGCGGTCGTCGGGAACTTCGCGAGCCCATACACCCCCGGCTCCGCCTACGTGCTCCTGCACCACGTGTTCGGCGAAGTGAACGGCAAGCGGGGCCAGTGGGGACACGCGCTCGGCGGCATGGGCGCGATCACCGAAGCGATGGCGCGCCAGGCGCGCTCGCTCGGGGTCGAGATATTCACCGGGCGTCCCGTCCAGCGCGTAAGCCTGCGCGGAGGCCGTGCCACCGGCATCGTGCTCGGCGACGGGAGCGAAGTGCCGGCGCGGTTCGTCGTCGCCAACGTCAATCCGAAGCTCCTATATCTCGAGCTGATACCGCCGGACGCGCTCGATCGCGATTTCCGGCAACGCATCGCCGCGTACCGCTGCGCTTCCGCGACCTTCCGCATGAACGTCGCGCTCGACGCGCTGCCCGACTTCGCCTGCCTGCCGGGCGACGGAGCGCATCTGCGCTCGGGCATCGTCATGGCGCCTTCGCTCGCCTACATGGAGCGCGCGTATTTCGACGCGCGCCGCGAGGGCTGGTCGCGCGAGCCGATCGTCGAGATGCTCGTGCCGTCGCTGGTCGATGCGTCGCTGGCGCCGCCGGGCAAGCACGTTGCGAGTCTCTTCTGCCAGCACGCGAATCCCGAGCTCCGGGGAGCCCGGTCATGGGACGACGCCAAAGACGAGGTCGCCGGGCTGATGATCGACACGGTGAACCGGCATGCACCGAACTTCCGCGCCAGCGTCATCGGCTGGCGGGCGCTCTCGCCGTTCGACCTCGAGCGCGAGTTCGGGCTCGTCGGCGGCGACATCTTCCACGGCGTGCTCGCGCTCGATCAATTGTTCTCGGCGCGACCCGTGCTCGGTCACGGGAACTATCGCGGCCCGCTCGAGGGACTGTACATGTGCGGCTCGGGCACGCACCCGGGCGGCGGCGTGTCGGGGCTGCCGGGGCACAACGCGGCGCGAGAGATCCTGCGCGACGCCCGGCGGCCGGGAGCGCGGCGCCGGGCCCCAAGCTGAGGCGCACCGCCGGCTCGCCGAAAGGCGACGCCCCGCGACGTTCTCGCCGCGGGGCGCCATGGTCAAACAAGCCGAAGCCGGCCGATAAGCCGGGTTCTGTTACGGCGCGCCCAGGGGACGCGCTATGACCGTCATTCATCTTGGCGTCACGTTGCCGTGACGCTCGAGCCACCTACCCGCGGACTCGGCGAGCAGCCTGTGATGCCAAATGCGCGTCCGCTTACTTGGTGTTGCTCCGGATGGAGGTTGCCGCGTTTCACCCGCATCGTTTGACGGATGCGACTCGTCTCTGTGGCCCTGTTCCTCGCCTTCGCCGGCCGCTCGCGCGGGCAGCTTATAGCGTCTGGGCGTTACCCAGCATCCTGCTCTGCGGAGCCCGGACTTTCCTCTGCCGGCGAATCGGGATCGCTCCCGGCCTGCAGCGACGGTCTGGCCGACTTCGCGACGTGAATGTTAGCACGGCGACGCCGCGTCACGCGGCGACGACCCGCCAGCGCATCGTCTCGCCGGCATTGAGCGGCACGAGCGTCTCCCCGCCAATCGCGTATTCCGCGGGAACGGTCCAGGGCTCGCGCGCGAGCGTGACCGTGTCGCGATTGCGGGGCAGGCCGTAGAAGTCCGGGCCGTGGAAGCTCGCGAACGCCTCCAGTCGATCGAGCGCGCCGGCCGCTTCGAACGCCTCGGCGTAGAGCTCGAGCGCCGCGTGCGCGGTGTAGCATCCGGCGCAGCCGCAGGCCGACTCCTTGGCGTGCCGCGGATGGGGCGCCGAATCCGTGCCGAGGAAGAACTTGGGATTGCCGCCCGTCGCCGCGGCGACGAGCGCGGCGCGGTGCGTCTCGCGCTTGAGCACGGGCAGGCAGTAGCGATGCGGCCTCAAGCCCCCGGCGAAGAGCGCGTTGCGCGAATAGACGAGATGCTGAGGCGTGATCGTCGCGCCGACGTGCGCCGGGGCCGCCGCGACGAAATCGACCGCCTCCCGGGTGGTGACGTGCTCGAGGACCAGTTTCAGCGCAGGAAAATCGCGCAGGATGCGGGCGAGCGTCGTTTCCACGAACACGCGCTCGCGGTCGAAGACGTCGACGTCGCCCGCAGTCGTCTCGCCGTGGACCAGCAGCGGCAGGCCCTGCGCCTGCATCGCCTCGAGAGCGGGGTAGGCGCGCTCGACCGCGGTGACCCCGGAGTCGGAATGAGTCGTCGCGCCGGCCGGATAGTATTTCACGCCAATGACGAACCCGCTCCGCTTCGCGGCCGCAATTTCCTCCGCCGGCGTGCGGTCGGTGAGATAGAGCGTGAGCAGCGGCGCGAAGCGCGAGGCAGGCGGCAGTGCCGCGGCGATCCGCTCGCGGTAGGCGGCGGCGGCCGCGACCGTGGTGACCGGAGGGACCAGATTGGGCATGACGACCGCGCGGGCGAATACGCGCGCGGTCGGCGCGACCACCGACCGCATCAGCTCCCCGTCGCGCAAGTGCAGGTGCCAGTCGTCGGGGCGAGTGATCGTCAACGTCGGCGAGGTCATCGGAAATTCTTACAACCCGTCGATTATACGGAGCCGACGGGACCCCGGGCCGGCCGGTCCGGGAGCCGCCGCGTTCCGGCGTTCGGGCGCCGGGGCGGACCAGGCGCGCCAGTGCTTGCAAAACGTCATTCGCGCTATAATTTGAAGTTTCCTCCGGCGGCCCTGGCGGCCCTCGTCATACGGATCGCTTCGAAGAACGGCGGTTCCGGCGTGATCAACAATGCTGTGCGGGAAGGTGGGAGCGTGGCAACAAAAAGCGTCGCAAAGAAGCTCAAGGACCTGAGCGAGCAGGACCTCTTGAAAGCGCCCGAGCGCGAGTACATGAACGAAGCGCAGCTCGCGTTCTTCAAGCAGCGGCTGCTGGAGCTGCGCGCGCAGCTGCTCAACAACGCCGACGACACCGGACAGCACCTGCGCGAAAACGAGATCACGACCGATCCGTCGGACCGCGCGACGCTGGAGGAGGAGTACACCCTGGAGCTGCGCACGCGCGACCGGGAGCGCAAGCTTCTAAAGAAGGTCGAGAAGTCGCTGCGCATGATCGACGACGGCAGCTACGGCTATTGCGAGGAGACCGGAGAGCCGATCGGCATCCCGCGGCTCCTCGCGCGCCCGACCGCGACGCTGTCGCTCGAGGCGCAGGAGCGCCGCGAGCGCGTCCAGAAGCTTTATGGCGACTGAGTGGCGACTGAGCGGCGGCCGCGAGCCCCGCTGAGACACTGCGGATCCGCGAGGATCGCCAGACGAACGGCCCGGAGCACCGGGCCGTTTTGCTTGGGATCGCCCGCCGCTGCGCCCGCCGCGGCGCCGTTCTCCCCGCGGCATGAAACTCGTCCCGCGGGAGCGCCGGCCGCCCTACATCCCGAAGAAGATCGCCCGATGCGACCAGCCGCCGGCCATGAAGAACAGCATGGGAATCGACAGCGCCGTATTGGTGCGCGAGGCGAGGAAAGCGACGCGTCGCGCCGCGTTCTTCTCCTCGTCGGTCGCCGGCTTCAGGCCGAGGATCTTCTGCTGATTCGGCCAGATCAGGACCCAGACGTTGAACAGCATGATCGTCCCGAGCCATGCACCGACGCCGATCCCGGCCATCCCGTGGCGCAGCGTGAACGCGTCGACGAACTTGTCGGAGAGCAGCGTCGCCCCGGCGAGCCAGGTGACGACCGCGCCCCAGCGGAAGTAGAGCAGGGCGCGCGGGGCCACGTGCTTCGTGATCCCCCCGGCGGTGCCGTCGGCGGCCGCCGCCTTCAACGCGGGGACCTGGACGAAATTGAAGTAGTAGAGCAGGCCGATCCACATGACGCCGGCCATGAAATGGAGCCACCTCGCGAGTGCCGGTACGTAGTCCATTGCCGTCGCCTCCGTCAGCCGAGAAGATGCTTCACGATGAAGTACAGGATCACCGTAAGCACTAGACCGGAGATGATCGTGCCCCAAAGCGAGTCGAGCGGATTTTTCATGCCTTCCCCCTTGCGCCGTTGGCAACACCGAAACCTACGAACAGCGCCGCGAAACTCCCGAGGCGCGGCGCTGTCGATGACGATTGTAGCAAGCGCGGGCGAGCCGATCCACCAGCGTGTCGTCCGCAGTCCTACGTCCAAGCGGAAGACCTCGCCTCATCCATCGGAGAAGACTCATGGCCACACTGGCTGCACTCGAAACGGCAACACCCCACGCGTTGCTGCGCCTGCCCTATGCCGAGGACGCTCTCGCTCCGATCATCTCGGCGCGAACCGTCGCGCTTCATCACGGCAAGCATCATAAGGCCTACGTCGACAAGACCAACGAACTGATCGCCGGCACCGAGTTCGAGGGGCAGGCTCTCGAGCGGATCGTGCTCGCCACGGCGGGCAAGCCCGAGCATGCGGAATTGTTCAACAACGCGGGACAGGCCTGGAATCACGCCTTCTACTGGCGCTCGCTCAAGCCTCACGGCGCAGGCGGTCCGACGGGCGACCTGGCCTCCAAGATCGACGCTTTCGGCGGCCTCGAGACTCTCAAGAAGAAGCTAGCTTCCTCCGGCGCGAAGCAATTCGGCAGCGGCTGGGCGTGGCTCGTCGCCGATGGCGGTGCCCTCAAGGTCGTGAGCACGCCCAACGCGGAAGCCCCCTTCACCAAGGGCAGCATCCCCCTGCTCACGGTCGATGTCTGGGAGCACGCCTATTATCTCGACTACCAGAACCGGCGCGCCGATTATCTACAAGCCGTAATCGACAAGCTCATCAACTGGGAATTCGCGGCGGAGAATCTGTCCCGCGCTTGATGGTGGCGCGAGCCGGGCGGCTTCCGGGTCGGTGGCGCCCGTTCGACCGGAGGCTCCTTGTTCCCGCCCGGGGAAAGGAGACATAATGGGTGTCGGCTACCCGCGAAGGGCATGCTACGTCCGATGGCGTTCCCGCTGTTTCCGAAATCTCCGGGCAAGAACAAGTCCAGTGAGCGCGTCAAGCCCGAATTAACGCCGCGGCACGACGCGCGCGCGAGGCTCGCGCACCCGTCGGCTTCGGCCCGGGAGGTCGCGGCCTCGGTCAAGGGCCGCGCGCCCGCGCCGTCGTCGCCGACGCCCGAGCCCAGCGTGCTGGATCCTCGGGCGATCACCGTCACCGGGCCCTCGAGCCTGATCGAGCTCTCCGGCGCGGGCGGACAGGGGATCGAAGTCGCAGAAGCCAATCCCGGACTGTGCGCCGTCCTGGAGAATGCCGCGCTGCTCTACGCCAACGGGCAGGCGGTGCACGCGAGGTCGGTGCTCGCGGAGGGAATCGCCGAGGATCGCGACGCGAAAGGCTCGCCGCTCGCGTGGCTCGGCCTCTTCGACCTCCTCCAGCGCGCCAACGACCGGGTGGCCTTCGACCAACTCGCGCTGCAATACGTCGTGGCCTTCGAGCGCTCGGCGCCCGCCTGGGAGGAGCGCACGCCGCAATCGCGCCCCGGCGCGCGCCCGCCCACGGGAGGCTACTTCGCGCTCTCGGGAAAGCTCTCCGCCGCCCACGCGCCGCAGATCGAGAACATGCTTGCGGCGGCGCAGAAGCAATCGCAGATCCGCGTCGATCTCGGCTCGCTCACCGGCGCCGACGACCTCGGAGCGAAGGCCCTCGCGAAGGGGCTCGCCGCGCTGCGCAAGCGCCACTACGCGCTGGCGCTGCAGCATCCGGAGAAGATCCGCCACGCGCTCGAAGGCGCGGCGAAGCACGGGCGCGAGGCCGGCGAAGGATTCTGGACGCTGCTTCTCGAGCTGCTGCAATGGCAGAACGAGCGCGCGGAGTTCGAGGACCGGGCGGTCGAGTTCGCCGTCGCGTTCGAGATGTCCCCGCCCTCCTGGGAACCGCCGCTTTCCGCGGATGCCCCCGCTTTGCGCGCGGGTGCGCCGGTCGCGGTCGCGGAGCGCCCCGAGGCGCTGGCGCTGACCGGCGTCATGGTCGGACCGTCCGACGCGCAGCTCGCGAAGCTCAACGAATTCAAGGAAGGCCGTAGCGTCGTCCCGATCGACATGACCGCCGTGGAGCGCGTCGACTTCGTCTGCGCCGGCGCGCTGCTCAACGCGATCATCCGCACCGAGGCCCAGCGCAAGACCGTGCAGATCGCCGGCGCGACGCCGATCATCCGCGCCCTGCTGCTCCTCATCGGCATTTCGCCGCGGCACTTCATCAAAGCCGTTCAGTAGAGCGCTCTCGGGCGCTCCGCCGGGGCGGAAGCGGCGCTCGCGATCCATGGAAATCTTTCACGGCACGACGATCCTCTCGGTGCGGCGCGCCGCTTCGGTCGCGCTCGGCGGCGACGGGCAGGTGACACTGGGCAACGTCGTGATCAAGGCGACCGCGCGCAAGGTGCGCAGGCTCTACGGGGACCGCGTCCTCGCCGGCTTTGCGGGAGCGACCGCGGACGCGTTCACGCTCTTCGAGCGCTTCGAGGCGAAGCTCGAGAAGCACCAGGGGCAGCTTCAGCGCGCCGCGGTGGAGCTCGCCAAGGACTGGCGCTCCGATCGCGTCCTGCGGCGGCTCGAGGCGATGCTGGCGGTCGCCGACGCCTCGACGTCGCTGGTGATCACCGGCTCCGGCGACGTACTAGAGCCGGAGCACGGGATCGTCGCGATCGGGTCCGGGGGCGCGTACGCGCAGGCCGCGGCGCGGGCGCTCCTCGAGCACACGAGCCTGAGCGCCGCCGACATCGTCAAGCAGGCGCTCACCATCGCCGGCGACCTGTGCATCTACACCAACCAGAACCACGTGATCGAGGTGCTGGAGCACAAGCCGTCATGAGCGGCGCACGCACGGATCGCGACGTCATCGTGCTCGGCGCGGGACCGGTGGGGCTCGCGCTCGCCGCCGCGCTCGCGCGGGAGCAGCTTTCGGTGGCGCTCGTCGATCGCGCGCCGCTCTCGGTCTTCGACGGGCCGGCAGGCGACGAGGACTGGGACGCCCGCGTCTACGCGGTCAGCCCGGGCAGCGCGGAGTTCTTGCGCGCGATCGGCGCGTGGCAGCGCCTGCCCGCGGAGCGGCTCACGCCGATCGAGAGCATGGACGTGCGCGGCGACGACGGCGGCGAGTTGCGATTTTCCGCCTACGAGCTGGGCGAGCGAGCCCTCGCGTGGATCGTCGAGCACCGTGAGCTCGCCTCGGCGCTGCTCGAGTCGGTGCGCGGCGCGGGATCCATCGAGATCCTGGCGCCCGCGGAGCCGGCATCGGTCGCCTGGCGCGTGGAAGCCGTGGAGCTCGCGCTCGCCGACGGCCGCAGCCTGTCCGCCCGGCTGATCGTCGGCGCCGACGGCGTGCGGTCGTGGCTGCGGCGGGAAGCGGGGATTGGCGTCGAGCCCCGGCCGTACGGGCAGACGGCGATCGTCGCCAATTTTGCCGCCGAGCGCGCTCATCGTGGCCGCGCCTTTCAGTGGTTTCTCGCAGCGAAGGGCGTGCTCGCCTGGCTGCCGCTTCCCGGACGGCGGGTCTCGATCGTCTGGTCTGCGCCCGACGCGCTGGCGAGCGAGCTCTCGGCGCTCGATCCCGCCGCACTCGCCGCGCGGGTCGCCGAGGAAGGCGATCGCGCGCTTGGAACTTTTGCCGCAATCACGCCCTCCATGGGCTTTCCGCTCTCGTTTCTCCGGCTGCCATCCGTCGTCGCGCATCGGCTTGCCTTCGTCGGCGACGCAGCGCACGGCGTGCATCCACTGGCCGGGCAGGGGCTGAACCTGGGCTTCGGAGACGCCGCCGCGCTCGCGGGCGCTCTGGCTGCCAGCCGCGGCGCCGGTGACGCCGGGGCGGCGCTGTTCCTGGAGCGCTATGCCCGCAGACGCGCGGCGCCCGTGCTGGCGATGCAATTCGTGACCGACGGCTTGTTCCGACTGTTCGAGCCGCCCTCGCTCCGACGCCTGCGCAACGGCGGCATGCGTGCGGTGGCTGCGGTGCCCGCGCTGCGGCGGCTACTGGCCCAGCCCGCTCTGCGCTAAACTGTCGCCCCACTTCGATTCGGAGTTGCAATGCGATCGACGCTGCTCAGCCTCATTCTCGCCGCGCTTCTCGCGGCGCTTTCGCCGGCGATGGCGCAGAACGCGGGCGCCGACGCCTCCAAGGCCGCGAGCAACGAGCTCGCCACGGTGAAGCAGCTCCTCGAAGGGAAATTCCCCGGAGCGCTCGTCACCAACGTGGCCAAGTCCCCGTACTTCGGTCTCTACGAGGCCCAGTTCGACGATCGGCTCGTGTATACCGACGCCGGGGTCAACTACGTGATCGTAGGCGCGATCTACGACGCGAACACCAAGAAGAACCTGACCGAGGCGCGGCAGCGCGAGCTCAACCGGGTCGCCTGGGACTCGCTGCCGCTCAACCTCGCTTTCAAGCGGGTCAAGGGCAACGGGTCGCGCAGGTTCGCGATCTTCGCCGACGCCGACTGCCCGTTCTGCAAGCGCCTGGAAAGCGACGTGAAGCAGCTGAACGACGTGACGATCTACACCTTCCTGTTCCCCATCGATCAGCTCCACCCCGACGCCTCGCGCAAGTCGGCGATCATCTGGTGCGCGCCCGATCGGGCCAGGGCCTGGGACGAGTTCTACGCCTCCGGCAAGCTCCCGGACAACAAGGGCGACTGCCCGACGCCGATCAAGGAGACCGCCGCGCTCGGCGAAAAGCTGCACGTCGTGGCGACGCCGACGCTCGTGTTCGCCGACGGATCGATGATCCCCGGCGCAATTCCGCTCTCGCAGCTCGAGAGCGAGATCGACAAGGGCGAGCTCGAAGCGAAGAAGCTCGCGGCGAAGAAATAGCAGCGCTCGCGGACTCCGGTCGCAGCCCCATGGCCATCCTCGACTTCCTGAGCAAGCAGTTCATCGACATCATCCAGTGGACGGATGATTCGCGCGACACGCTCTCGTTCCGCTTCCCCGACGAGGACAAGGAGATCAAGCGCGGCGCACAACTCGTCGTGCGGGAGTCGCAGGTCGCGCAGTTCGTCTACCTGGGGCAGTTCGGCGACAGCTTCGGCCCCGGCAAGTACTCGCTCACGACCGACAACATCCCGATCCTGTCCGATCTGCAGGGATGGAAGTACGGCCTGGAGAGCCCGTTCAAGGCCGACGTGTACTTCGTCGTCACCCGGCTCTTCACCGGCAACAAATGGGGCACGGCGAACCCGGTCATGATGCGTGATCAGGACTTCGGCGTCGTGCGCCTGCGCGCCTTCGGCATCTACGACTTCAAGATCGTCGAGCCGAAGCTCTTCCTGAAGGAGGTCGCCGGCACCGACGATCACTTCCGGCTCGACGAGTTCAACGACACCATGCGCTCGCGTATCGTGAGCGTGTTCTCCGAAGCGCTGGCCGCGGCGAAGATTCCGGCGCTGGACGTCGCGCAGCGATACGCCGAGCTGGGAGAGGCGCTGCTGCCGCTGATCAACCCGCAGACCAAGGCGAAGTACGGCCTCGAGGTGACGAGCTTCGTAGTCGAGAACGTGTCGGTCCCGCCCGAGGTCGAGCAGGCGATCGACAAGCGCTCGAGCATGGCGGCGGTGGGCAATCTCAACGACTACGTGAAGTTCCAGATGGCCCAGGGCCTAAGCAAGAGCGACGGCGGAGTCGGCGGCCTGGGTGCGCAGGTCGCCGCCGGGATGGCGATGGCGCAGCAGATGATGAATCAGCCGGGCGGCATCCTCGGTGCGCAGGCGACACCGGGTATCCAGGCGCCCGGCGCCGCGCAGCCCACCGCGGCGCCCGAGCTGCTGACGCCGGCGCAGGTGGCGCAGATTCTCGGCGTGGGCGAGGCCGACGTGATGGCGAGCCTCGAATCCGGCGACATCAAGGGCAAGAAGATCGGAACCCAGTGGCGCGTCACGCGCGCCGCGGTCGACCAGTTTCTCCACTCCTGAAGCGGTACGCGAATGCGTCCCATCATGCTGCGGCTGGCCGCCGCGCTGTGCCTGCTGGCCTTCGCGGCGAGCGCGGCGGGCCAGGACCCGCGAACGGTCGCCGTGCAGAGCGCGGCGCGGGCCTGGCTCGCGTTCATCGACCGCGGCGATGCGCAGGGCGCGTGGAACGCCGGGGGAAAGAAGTTCCAGACCGCCCTCTCGGCCGAGCTGTGGGCCAAGGAGCTCAAGGACTCGCAGGGGATCACCGGCCGGCCCACGCAGCGCACGATCGGGCCCGCGCGCTTCCAGAGCAAGGTCGCCGGGCTGCCCGACGGCGAATACGCCCAGATCCTGTTCCGGACCAGCTTCGCGAGGAAGTCGAGCGGCGTCGAGTCGGTGACGCTCGAACACGAGGCCGATGGACAATGGCGCGTGATCGGCTACTTCCCGCGCTAGGAGCGCGGTCGTCCCGCCCGCTCGACCGGTCGTGAGCGCGGCGCCGCCACCCGAGACGGCCGCGCTCGCGAAGTTCGCGTGTCCCGCGTGCGGTGCCGAGGCGCTGTGGAATCCGGCGAAGCAGGCCCTCGTCTGTCCCTTCTGCGGCACGAGCTCGCCGGCGACGCTCGATGCCGACACGGGCAAGATCGTCGAGCACGACCTGGTGGCCGCGCTGCGGGGCTTGAGCGACGACGCGCGCGGCTGGAAGGCCGACAAGCGCTGCGTCAAATGCCAGAGCTGCCAGGCGATCTCCGTGCTCGATCCGGTGCGCCAGGCCCAGCTCTGCGAGTTCTGCGGCTCCGCGCAGCTCGTGCCTTACGAGCAGGCCAAGGAATCGTTCCGGCCGGAGAGCGTGCTGCCGTTCAAGGTCAGCGAGGACCGCGCCCGCGACGGGATTCGCGCCTGGTACGGCAAGCTTTGGCTCGCGCCGAACGCGCTCAAGCGCCGGGCGCTCACCGACACCGTCAAGGGCGTGTACGTTCCCTACTGGACCTTCGATGCGCAGGCCGAGGCCACGTGGACGGCGGAGGCGGGCCACTACTACTACACCACCGAGAGCTACACCGACGGGAGCGGCCGGGTGCAGGCACGGCAGGTGCAGCACGTGCGCTGGGAGCCGGCCGCCGGGCAGGTGTCGCATTTCTTCGACGACGATCTCGTCTGCGCCTCCGTGGGCGTGCATCCGAACCTCGTTCGCGGCGTGGAGCCGTTCCCGACCAAGGAGCTCAAGCCCTACGACCCGGGGTACGTCGCAGGCTGGCTGGTGGAGCGCTACCAGATCGATCTCGTCGCGGCGGCGAAGGCGGCGCGCGACGCGATGGACGCGCAGCTCAGGCAGTTGTGCGCCGCGCAGATAGCGGGAGACACCTATCGCAATCTCCAGGTGCGCACGAGCTACTCCGGGCAGACGTTCAAGCACATCCTCGCGCCCGTGTGGCTGCTCACCTACGGTTACGGCGCGCGCGCCTATCAGGCGCTGATGAACGGCGTCACCGGCTCGATCCAGGGGGAATATCCCAAGAGCTGGGTCAAGCTCAGCCTGCTCGTCATCGCGATCATCGTCGTCGCGGCGGTCGCGATATCGTTCGGCTCGCATCGGTAGGCAACGGAGGACCAGGCATGCATGCAGCGATCGTGACCGGTGTTTCGCGCGGACTCGGCGCCGCGCTCGCCGCCGCGCTTCTCGAGCGCGACTTTCTCGTGCTCGGCGTCGGGCGATCGAGCCATGCCGGGCTCGGTGGCGCGAACTATTCGCTCGCCCGCTTCGACCTCGCAAACGCCGCGCGCGTCGACGAGGCGCTCGCTGCGCCGTTCGCGGCGCTCGCCGGCAAGCATCCCGCGTCGGTGTGCCTCGTCAACAATGCCGCGATCGCGGGCCCCGTCGGAACGCTCGGGCGGCTCGCTTCCGGAGACGTCGCGGCCTCGATCGGCGTGAATCTCACCGCCGTGGTGAATCTCGCCAATCTCTTCTGCCGCGTCTTCGCCGATCCGTCGCTGCCGCGCCGGCTCATCAACGTCTCGTCCGGTGCCGCGCAGAACACGCTGCCGGGCGAAAGCGTGTACTGCGTGGCCAAGGCGGGCATGGAGATGCTCACCCGGATGCTGGCCGCCGAGCAGCAGGCGAAGACGTTTCGCGCGATCACGATCCGGCCGGGCGTCATCGACACCGACATGCAGAGCCTCGCGCGCTCACACTCGCCCGACGAGCTGCCCAGCGTCGAGATGTTCAAGGGCTTCCACCGCGACGGCCGCCTCGTCGCGCCTGCGGTCGTCGCCGCGAAGATCGTCGACAGGCTCGTCGTGGGCGAGGTCGAGCACGGCCGCACCTACAGCTATCAGGAGCTGTAGGCCTTCTCCCCGCGCTTCTTGGCGCCGTCCCGGCTAGCGCTTCGGCAGCGGGCGGATCCGGTAGTCGATCATCGCCGGCTCCGCGCCCGCCTCCCACATCATGCAGTACACCTGGCGCCGGTCCGCGACGAAGTCGCCCGACTCCGCCTTGGTGCGCTGACGCTCGATCGGCATGATCACGGCGTTCGCGTCGTGGTAGTGGATGTTGAAGGCGACGGCGGCCGTGCTCGCGAAGTAGAAGTCGATGCGGTCGTCGGCCTCGAGGGTGAAGCACTCCTCGCGCATGCCGTATGGAGGCAGCTCGACGCCGGCGCCGCTGCGGGGCTGGTCGAGCCGGTAGCGGTCCTCCGAGGTCGCGCAGGCACAGACGAGGAGCGCGGCGGCGAGGGCGCAGCTCGGGCGGCCGCTCATCGGCGCCGTGCGCGCGCTGCGCGCCAGTCCTCGACGGTGAGCGCCCAGCGCTCGTGATCGCGCCAGCGTCCGCCGAGCTTCACGTAGCGGCGCGAAAAGCCCTCGCGCAGGAATCCCGCGCGCCGGGCGAGAGCGATCGAGCGCAGGTTCGCGGGCTGGATGTTGATCTCGACTCGATGCAGCTTCATGGGACCGAACGCGAAGCGCAGCACCAGCGCGAGGCCTTCCGCCATGTAGCCGCGGCCGTCGTGAGGCGCGAGCGCGTAGTAGCCGAGGTAAGTGCTCCGGAACGCGCCGCGCACGATTTCGCTCAGGTTGAACACGCCGACCGGGACGTGGTCCGCGCTCCGGCACGCGAGCAGCCCCACGTGGGTCGCGCTCGTCGCCCGGCGCGACGCCGCGGCGGCGAAGCGGGCGAGATACTTCGCGAAGCGCGCAGGCGTCGACGGGGCCTGGACCCAGTTGCGATGCAGGCGCGCGCTGTCCCGAACCGCAGCGACGAATCGCGCGGCGTCGCTGCGCCGCGGACGGCGCAGGTAGATCGAATCGCCCGCGACGAGAGCCGATTTCGGGGCTGGCATAATGACCGAAATGTTACCGCGCGCGAACGCCGCACGATGAGCAAGTGGGTCGAAGGCAAAGTGACGGCCAAGAGGCGATGGACCGAGCGGCTGTTCTCGCTCCAGGTCGCGGCCCCTGAGATCGGCTTCGTCGCCGGCCAGTTCGCGCGGCTCGCCTTGCCGGCGCCGCCCGGCGCCAGAGAGCCGATGCTCGGGCGCCCCTACTCCTTCGTCAATCCGCCGCAGTCGCGGCCGCACGAGTTCTACTTCAACGTGCTGCCCGAGGGACCGCTGTCGCCTCGGCTCGCCGCGCTCGAGGCCGACGACGCGGTGTGGCTGCTGGATCGCGCGAACGGGTTCTTCGTGGTCTCGGAGCTCCCGTCCTCCGCAGCGCTGTGGTGCCTCGCGACGGGCACGGGGATCGGCCCGTACCTGTCGATCCTGCGCACCGAGGAGCCCTGGCAGAAGTTCGAGCGCGTCGTGCTCGTGCACGGCGTTCGCCACTCGGCCGATCTTTCCTACGCGGACACGATCGCGGGCATCGGCCGCGAGCGCCCCGGGCGCTTCACGTTCGCGCCATTGGTCAGTCGCGAGACGCGTCGAGGCGCCCTCCCGGGGCGGATCACCGATGCGATTCGCGATGGCCGGCTCGAAGCGTGGACGGGGCTGCCGCTTACCGCCGAGAACGCTCACGCGATGCTCTGCGGCAACCCCGACATGCTGCGCGACACCCAGGCCCTGCTCGAGCAGCGCGGGATGCGGCGGCATCGACGCCGCGAGCCCGGGCACTACACGCTCGAGGCGTACTGGTAGGCGCGGGACGCGCGACGCGACCGCGGGCGATGGCGCAAAATTGCGGCTGCCCTGCCGCAGGAGGTCATGTTGAAGCCGACAGGGCGTTGCAGGCGCCCGATCGTCCTTGTTTACGACAGCTTCAAACGAAGAGTGGCTGGGGGCCGATCAGTTGTCCCGGACTCCGAGCAGCTCCACGTCGAAGAGCAGGGTCGCATCGGGCGGAATCACCCCGCCCGCACCCCGGCTTCCGTAGGCCATCGCGGCCGGAATGACGAGCGTGCGCTTGCCGCCGACGCGCATTCCGGCGACCCCTTCGTCCCAACCCTTGATGACGCGGCCGGACCCGAGCGGGAAGGTGAACGGCTCTGCCCGGTCGAGCGAGGAGTCGAACTTGCGCCCCTTCTTGTCGGGGGCGACCGGATCGTAGAGCCAACCCGTGTAGTGAACAACAACGACCTTTCCCTTCACGGCTTCGGCCCCACTGCCGACCGTTGTGTCGGTGATTTGCAGCTGAGACATAGTGGCATCCAACTTGCTTGATGGCGGTGTGGGCGCGGTATCGGCAGCGGGAGCCAGGGTAATTCCGGATGGCGCGATGAACACGGCGGCCACGGCCGAAGCCAGCGCGAGCGAGCGTGCGAAGATTCCTTGTGGCGACATGACGAGAGCGATCCTTCCGAAACGGGCTGCGCGGCATCCTTTCGACCCGGCCGCGAGCTCGCGTTAGCGAATATTCGCGCGACTCGCCGACCGGCAGCGATTATGATCCAGAACACCACGGCCCGGCCAGAGCGGAAGGCGCTGCTGCGACCTCTGTCCGCGCGGCCGGCCCCGCCGGCGATTTCCGCAGGGCGGCGGTAACCCGATCTCATGAAAGCGCTCAGCTTCCTCACGCCGCAGGTCAACGTCGACGACCCCTTGAGCAGCGCCAAGAGTGCCGCGGCGTGGCTGCGCCAGCTTCCCGCGCTCGACGTGATCGGACGGCAGCAGCACGTGGTGCGCGCGCTCGAAGCCACGCGCAAGGGCTCCGCCATGGACCTGCACCGCGTGGGCGCCATCGAGTTCGTTGATGCAGCGCTCGGCGCGGACCGCCGCCAGCTCATCAAGCAGTACATCGAGAATGCCGAGATGTCGCCCAAGCTCGCCGATCGCATCTGGCAGGCGCTCTGGGAGATGAGCCAGGCTTTCATGATGGTCTACCAGGCGGCGTTGGAGGCTGCGCTCGCCGAGAGCAACGCGCGCTGGAAGTCGGTGCTGCCGCTGCTCTTCGTGCGCCTGGTGCATTTCCACGGCACGGACGCGAAGCTGCGCGTCTTCAAGTACGAGCGCTGGATACCGGCCAAGTGGATGGAGCTGCACCAGATCTACCTGCGATCCTGCGAGCTTGGTCTCGACCGGCAGGCGGTGGCGCTGCCGGCGGCAGGCGCCGGAGCCCAGCCCTGGTCGGTCGAGCAGGAATACGTCTACGTGCTGCTCGTGCACCAGCTCAACACGGGCAACCTGGGCCCCGCCGAGATCGACTGGGCGGCCTCGCAGCTGCGAGCCTGGAGCCGCAGGCTCGCCCTCGAGCCGATCCCGAAGTCGCTCGAGGGCTTCTTCGTCGATCTCGCGGGCCGCACGGGCTTGAGCCGCCGCAACGGCAACGATCGCGGCTCGGTGCTGCGCTACCTGGACACGACGCCGCTCGCCGAGGCGATGGGTCGCGCGGTGGTGGCGCTGCGCGACTCGGAGGCGACCGACCAGGGACCGGTCGCGGCGATCAATCAGCAGCGGCTGGCGGTCCTGCGCAAGATCGAGCCGGCGCTGTCTCCGGCCTCGGTGCTCGACCTGCGTCGCGACCCGCGCACGGCGGTGGCCGTGTCGGCCCGGGTGCGCATCGGCCTGGCGCGCATCTGCCGCGACCTCGCGGCGAAGTCGGCTGCCGAAGCGACGCCGGACTCGGCCGGAGAGCAGATCGAAGTCTTCCCCGTCGCGGGCGCGCCGCGGGTGCGGCGCAAGCAGGCCGCCGAGGACGACTCACTCGCCGCCAGCCTGTCGAACTGGAGCGATCCGATGTGGGAGGTGAAGGATCGCAGCGTCGCGGGCCTGAGGATCGCGGCCACCGGCGGAATCGGACAGAGCCTCACGCTGGGCGGCCTGGTCGCGGTGCGGCAATCCGACGGCAACCTCTGGCTGCTCGGTGTCGTGCGGCGCTTGAACAAGCTCTCCAACGAGGAAGTGGAGGCGGGCGTCAACATCATAGCCGAGCGCGTCGTCGCCGTGACGCTGGCCGCAAAGCGCAAGCCGAACGAGGACATGGGCTACGTCGTCGACGGCCTGGATCTCTCCACGATGGGCGAACGCTTCGAGGGGTTGTATCTGCCGCCGCCGTCGCGGCCCGACAAGCCGCTCGCGATGAAGACGCTGATCGTGCCTACGCCCGAATACGCCGAAGGACGCCACGTCATCCTGACGACCGCGAACTCGGTCTACACGCTCTCCTTCAAGCACCTCGTCGAGCAGCGACCCGACTGGAGCTGGGCGACGGTGCAGATCATGGAGAAGCACGCGAGAGGTTGACGGGGTCTAGTCCAGCGGACGGAATTTCAGCGTCAGGCTGCGGCGGAACATGTCCGGCGAGTCGGGGCGCGGCAGCGGCGAGGATTTGAGTATCGCGCGCTGCACGGCTTCGTCGTAGGCGCGCACGCCGCTCGATTTCTGCAGCTGCACGTCGATGATCTCGCCCGTGGGGAGCTGGACCACGTCGAAGATCGCCTCCGGATTCCCGTTCAGGTCTGGCGGGACGATCACGTTGCCTCGGATCTTCGCCTGAATGCGCCGGACGTAGTCCACATCGGCCTTCGCTCGCGCCTGGTCGGCGGCGATCTTCTGCTGGCGCTCGCGCTCGCGTTCCGCCGAGGCCTGCAGGGCCTGCGCTTCGCGCGCCTGGCGCTCGCGGGCTTCCGCGAGGCGCTTCTCGGCCTGCGCCTTCTTGTCGGCCTCGCGCTTCTCGGCTTCCTTGCGCTCGCGTTCGGCCTCCTCCTTCTTGAGCTTCTCCTGCTTTTCCTTGAGCGCGATCTCCGCCTTGGTCGGCTCGGGCGGCTTCGGTGGCTCCGGTGGAGGCTTGGGAGGCTCGGGAGCCGGCTTCGGGGGCTCCGGCGCCGGCTTGGGCGGCTCCGGCGGCGGCGTCGGCTCGGGAGCCGGCTTCGGCTCCTCGGGCTGCGCCTTGGGGACCTCCTGCGGCTTGGGCTCGGCCTTCTCGGTGTAGAGCTCGGCGGTCACGAGCTCGGGCTTGGTGCTCTGCCAGCTGACGCTGAAGATCAGAAACAGCACGAACCCCACGTGCACCGCGACGGCCAGGATCGCAGCTGCCCACTTGGCGGCCGACCAACGCGGGCGCTCGCGCGACGGAGGCATCGCCTTGGCTTAGCGCGAGATGGGCGCGGGCTGCAGCAGCAGGCCGACCTTGCGCACGCCCTTCTGCTGCAGCAGGTCGAGCACGCGGACCACCTCTTCATAGCGCACGGCGCGATCGGCTGCGATCACGACCGCGCGATCGGGGCTCTTGGCCTGCAGCTCCTGAATGCGGGCGACGAGCTCGTCTCGCGAGATGCGGACCGGCGCCGTCGGGCCGTCCTGCAGCCTCAGCGACTGATCGGTGCGCACGAAGATCCTGAGCGGCTCGACCGGGGCGGTGAGCTGCCGCCCCACGCTCGGGAGCTCGACCACGCCCGGATTGATCAGGGGCGCGGTGATCATAAAGATCACGAGCAGCACCAGCATCACGTCGATGTACGGAACGACGTTGATCTGGTGGATGGACTTGCGCATCCTCATGGCCTGCCGCCTCAACCCTGCCGCTGCAGGATGTTGGTGAACTCCTCGATGAAGGTCTCGAAGCGCGTCGCGAGCCGGTCCACGTCATGGGTGTAGCGGTTGTACGCGACGACCGCCGGGATCGCGGCGAACAGCCCGATCGCGGTGGCGATGAGCGCCTCGGCGATGCCCGGCGCGACCTGGGCCAGCGTCGCCTGGCTCACGTTTTGCAGCCCGCGGAAGGCGTTCATGATGCCCCACACCGTGCCGAAGAGGCCCACGTAGGGCGACACCGAGCCCACCGTCGCGAGGCCGGAGAGGTTCGCCTCAAGCGCGTCGATCTCGCGCTGATACGACGCGCGCATCGCCCGTCGGGCGCTGTCCATGGTGGCACCCATCGACGTGCCCTGGCGCCGGTGCTTGGCGTACTCGCGGAAGCCGGAGGAGAACACGCGCTCGAGCGCTCCGCCGCGATTCTGGGTCGCGCGCTGGAACAGCTCGTTCAGGTCGCCGCCCTTCCAGAAGTCGTCCTCGAAGCGATCGGTCTCGCGCGCGGCGCGCCGCAGCGCGAAGAGCTTGAGGAAGATCTGCCACCAGGACCACAGCGAGGCGAGCAGCAGCAGCGCCATGACGCCCTGCACGACGACGGAGGCATGCACCATCATCGAAACGAACGAGAGATCGGGATGCAGGTTCAAGCTTGGGCCTCCATGCGCTCGACGACGGACGCGGGAATCCGCGACGGACGCCAGCCGTCGCGCGTGAGACAGGCGAGCGTGACTCTGGCCCGCACCATGGTCGCCCCGGCCTTGAGCACGTCCTGAGCTGCGACGAGCCGGGTCTTCCCGATTTCGATCGGCTGAACGGTCACCTCGAGCGGGTCGTAGAGCCTTGCGGGCCGCCGGTATTCGATCTCGAGTCGATGGACCACGAATACGACGCCGTGTTCATCCTCGAGGCCGGTCAGGCTGATGCCGAGCGACGCCAGCCATTCGGTGCGCGCCCGTTCCAGGAACCGGAGATAGTTCGCATAGTAGACGACTCCGGCGGCATCGGTATCTTCGTAGTAGACGCGGACGGGCCAGCGAAAGCTCATTCGCCCGAGAAGAGCTCGCCCGCGGACGCAGGCGGAACGAGACCGAAGTGTCGGTACGACAGCACCGTCGCGACGCGCCCGCGGCTGGTGCGCTGGAGGAAGCCCTGCTGGATCAGGAACGGCTCGAGCACGTCCTCGATGGTGTCCCGCTCCTCGCCGATCGCCGCCGAGAGATTGTCCACACCCACGGGGCCGCCGGAGAACTTGTCGATGACGCAGCGGAGGAGCTTCCGGTCCATCACGTCGAGCCCCGAGGCGTCGACGTCGAGCATCGACAGCGCGGCGTCGGCGACCTCGCGCGTGATCCGGCCCGCCGCGCGCACTTCGGCGTAGTCGCGCACGCGCCGCAGCAGCCGGTTCGCCACCCGCGGCGTGCCGCGCGAGCGCCTGGCGATCTCCAGCGCGCCGTCGGCTTCGATCGCGATGTCGAGCAGCTTCGCGGAGCGGGCGACGATCCGGGTGAGCTCCTGGGCGCTGTAGAACTCGAGCCGGGCGACGATGCCGAAGCGATCGCGCAGGGGATTGGTGAGCATGCCCGCGCGGGTCGTCGCGCCGACCAGGGTGAAAGGCGGGAGATCGAGCTTCACCGAGCGCGCGGCCGGCCCCTCGCCGATCATGATGTCGATGCGGAACTCCTCGAGCGCGGGGTAGAGGATCTCCTCGACCACCGGCGAGAGGCGGTGGATCTCGTCGATGAACAGCACGTCGTGCGGCTCGAGGTTGGTGAGCAGCGCCGCGAGGTCGCCCGCGCGCTCGAGCACCGGCCCGGAGGTCTGGCGGAGGTTCACGCCCAGCTCGTGCGCGATGATGTGCGAGAGCGTGGTTTTGCCCAGGCCCGGCGGTCCGAAGAGCAGCACGTGATCGAGCGCCTCCTTGCGCTTGACCGCCGCCTCGATGAAGATCGCGAGCTGGGCCCGGATCTTCTCCTGGCCGACGTATTCGTCGAGGGCGCGCGGACGCAGGGTCCGCTCGATCGCCTCTTCCTGCGGGCTCGCCGGCGCTGCGGCGATCAGGCGTTCGGTCTCGATCATGCTTCTTTCGATCCGGCGCTCATGCCTTGGCGAGGAGCTTCAGCGCCTGCTTGATTCCGTCGGCGACGGCGACGCCTTCGGGAAGCTGCTTCACCGCGTGCACCGCCTCCTTGTCGCTGTAGCCGAGCGCGACGAGGGCGTTGAGGACATCCGCGGTCGCGGGAGCGGCGCGATGCACGCCGACCGCCGTCGCGACGTCGGCGCCCAGCTTGTCCTTGAGCTCCAGGAGCAGCCGCTCCGCGGTCTTCTTCCCGATCCCGGGAATCTTGGTGAGGCGGCCGGCGTCCTGCATGGTGACCGCCTGCGCCAGCTCCGCCACCGAGAGCCCCGAGAGCACCGACAGCGCGGTGCGCGCGCCGATGCCGCTGATTTTGATCAGCTGACGGAAGGCACGGCGCTCGCTTTCCGAGCCGAAGCCGAAAAGCAGATGCGCATCCTCGCGCACGACGAGGTGGGTGAAGAGGGTGAGCCCCTCGCCGAGATTGGGCAGGTTGTAGAACGTGCTCATCGGAACGTCGACCTCGTAGGCCACGCCCTGCACGTCGAGCAGGATCTGCGGCGGATTCTTCTCGACGAGCGTTCCGGAAAGGCGGCCGATCATGGGCTGAAGCGGGCGGCGACCGGCCGCATTATCGCACGCGGCTCTCGAGCGGCTTAGAGGATTCTGCCGCCGCGAACGCGATAGCCTCTGGCTCTCACGCCCAGCAGGCCTTCCGCGCCGTGCGCATGGCAGATCGCGCAGGCGAGCGCGTCGGCGGCGTCCGCGGAAGGCGTGGCGGAGAGCGCGAGCAGGCGCCGCACCATCTCCTGCACCTGCTCCTTCGCGGCCTTCCCGTGGCCGACGACGGCCTGCTTGATCTGCAGCGCCGTGTACTCGGCCACGGGCAGATCGGCGAGCACCGCGGCGGAGATCGCGGCGCCGCGAGCCTGGCCGAGCAGCAGCGTGGACTGCGGGTTGGCGTTGACGAACACCTTCTCGACGGCGACTTCGGTCGGACGATGCTCGACGATCAGATTGCCGAGATCGCGCAGGATGATGTGCAGCCGATCCGGCAGTTCCCCGCCGGTGTTGCGCACACAGCCGCTGGCGACGTACTGCAGCTTTCCGCCGATCGCGACGATCAGTCCGAACCCGGTGACCCGGAGGCCCGGGTCGATTCCAAGGATCCGGCGCGCGCCGGCGGAGGGCTTCACCCGGCGATCACCGCGTTGGTGTACACGTCCTGGACGTCGTCGAGCGATTCGAGATCGTCGAGGAGCTTCTGCATCCGAGCGCCGTCCTCGCCCTCGAGGACCACTTCCGTCGAAGGCTTCATGGTCAGCTCGGCGAAGTCGGGCTTGAGCCCCGACTTGGCGAGCGCTTCGCGGACAGCGACGAAATCGTTGGGGGCGGTGATCACCTCGATCGATCCGTCGTCGTTGTCGACGATGTCCTCGGCGCCCGCATCCAGGGAGACGTCCATCAGCTTGTTCTCGTCGGTGCCGGGCGCGAAGACGAGCTGGCCGCAGTGGCGGAACAGGAACGACACCGAGCCGTCCGTGCCGAGATTCCCGCCGTGCTTCGCGAAGGCGTGGCGGACGTCGGCGACGGTCCGCGTGCGATTGTCGGACAGGCAGTCGACGATCACCGCCGCGCCGCGCACGCCGTAGCCCTCGTAGCGCATCTGCTCGTAGTTGACCCCCTCGGTCTCGCCCGCGCCGCGCTTCGCCGCGCGCTCGATCGTGTCCTTGGGGATGTTGTTGTCCGTCGCCTTGTCGACGGCGAGCCGCAGCCGCGGGTTGACCCCCGGGTCGCTGCCGCCGAGCTTGGCCGCGACGGTGATCTCGCGGATCAGGCGGGAGAAGATCTTGCCGCGCTTGGCGTCGCTTGCCGCCTTGCGGTGCTTGATGTTCGCCCACTTGCTGTGCCCGGCCATGTGGCGTTTCTCGAGCGTGACAACGCGGAAATTATACGCGCCCGGGTCCGGGCGGCCGTCGCGGCGCGCGGCGTGGAGCGACGCCGCGCGCCGCCTTAGAGCAGCTCCTGCTGCTTGAGAAACCGCTTGAGCGTCGTGAGTCGCACCTCGGAGTCGTTGATCTCCAGCATGCTCTGCTTGATCGACAGGGGCAGGGGCAGGATCTCGGCGAGACGGTAGCCGACCCACGACGCGTCGTCGAGCAGGAGGTCGGAGGGAAAATTCTCCTTCCCCACCCGCTCGATCAACACCGCGAGCAGCTTGGCGAGCGGCGTGAACTCTTCCGGGAGAGCGGTCGTCGGCTCGGGCGGAATGTCGGTGACCTGACCGACGACCAGGCCGTCGGCGGCGACCGCGTGCGAGCGCACCTGGAAGCGCGCGAGCCCCTGCGTGCGGATGTGCAGGATGCCGAGCTGCGGCATGTCCCAGGCAACGATGCGGGCGCGGGTGCCGACCGACGCGAACGACAGCGGGCCGGTCGCGGCATGCGCGACCTCCTCGCCCTGGGTGAGCAGGCACACGCCGAAGGGGGTCTCGTCCTTGAGGCAGGCCTTGGTCATCGTGACGTAGCGCTGCTCGAACACCTTGAGCGGCAGCAGGCCCCCGGGGAAGAGCACCGTCTTCAAGGGAAACAAGGGGAGCGCGGCCGCTTCTCGTGACGCCGCCCCCGAGGTGAATCCGAACATGCGCCGAGCTACGCCCGCTCGATGCTGGGCGGCGCGACGCGCGCGTCGCCCCAGCGCGGCCCGAGCGGATGCTCGACGCGCAGCTGATCGAGGATGCGGGCGACGACGAAGTCGACGAGATCGCCGATCTTTTCCGGATGGCCGTAGAAGCCCGGGGACGGAGGCAGGATGACGGCGCCCGCGTGGGACAGCCGCGCGAGGTTCTCGAGATGGATCGTCGAGAGCGGCGTTTCGCGCGGGACGATCACCAGCGGGCGGCGCTCCTTGAGCATCACGTCCGCCGCCCGCTCGATCAGGTTGTCGGCGAGTCCCGCGGCGAGAGCGCCGACCGTCCCCATGCTGCAGGGGCAGATCGCCATCGCGTCGGCCGGGTTCGAGCCCGACGCGATCGGCGCGAGCCAGTCTTCGCGGCCGAAGACCGTGAGCTGGCCGGGGCGTGCGCCATAGCGCTCCGCGAAGAAGCTCGCCGCGGCGTGCGGCTGCGTCGGCAGCGTCAAGTCGAGCTCCTGGCGCGCGACGACCTGCGCCGCGGGCGAATAGAGCAGGTAGACGCGCGCCTGCGCCGCGAGCAGGCACTCGAGCAGGCGCAAGCCGTAGGGAAGCCCGGATGCGCCGGTGAAGGCGAGGCTGATCGTTCGCGGCGAGCTCATCCGGGCATTGTACCGGCCCCGGTCGCGGGAAGACGCGCGCGGTCGCGCAAGAGAGGGCCCTGGGGGCGGGCCCGCGAGCAGGCTCTCTACGGCAACTGCCGGTGGCGCGTGAGCACCTGATAGCGCGCGCCGAAAGCGCGGGCCAGGCGCTCGGCGAGATAGACCGAGCGGTGCTGACCGCCCGTGCAGCCGATCGCCACGGTGAGGTAGCTGCGATTGTCGCGGGCGTAGTCGGGCAGCCAGCTCGCGACGAAGGTGTAGATGTCGCCGTACATGCGCTCGACCTCCGGATGCTGCTCGAGGTAGGCGACCACTTCCGGGTCCAGCCCGGTCAGCCGCGCGAGCTGCGGCTCGTAGTGCGGATTCGGCAGACAGCGCACGTCGAACACGAGATCGGCGTCGAGGGGTACGCCGTGCTTGTAGCCGAACGACTGGAACTGCAGCGTCAGCCGCGACGGATCGACGCTCACGAAATCCTTTACCCAGGCGCGCAGCGCGGCCGCGGGCAGGTCGCTCGTGTCGATGCTGTAGCCGAGCGAGCGCAGGTCCTCGAACAGCGTGCGCTCGTACTCGATCGCCTCGGTGAGCGTGCGCCGGTCGCTCGAGAACGGGTGTCGGCGGCGGGTCTCCGCGAAGCGCTTTACCAACGCCTCGGTCCGCGCGTCGAGATAGAGGAAGCTCGCCTTCCAGCCTTCGGCCCGGGCGCGCTCGATCGCCGGGGCGACGTCGGCGACCCGTCCGGTCTTGAAATCGAGCACGACCGCGACCCGGTCGACGGTCGCGGCCTTGAGGTGCGTGAGCAGCCCGTGGAGCTGCTCGGGCGGCAGGTGCGACACCGTGTAATAGCCGGTGTCCTCGAGCGCCGTTAGCGCGACGCTCTTGCCCGAGCCCGAGACGCCGCCGATGAGCAACAGGTCCATGGTTCGCGACGCTCGGGGTCGCCCGCTAGCTCCCGTCCTCCATCAGCTTCTGCTGGCGCTCGATGAACTCCTTGGTGCTGTCGATGCCGCGCTGGTTGAGCACGAAGTTGCGCACCGCCGCCTCGACCAGCACGGCGAGGTTGCGTCCCGCGGCGACGGGAATGGTCACCTTGCGGATCTTGACTCCGAGGATTTCCTGGTAGGTCGCGTCGACCTGCAGCCGGTCGAGGTCGGAGAACTGCTCGTTGCTGTGGTCCTCCAGGTTGACCATCAGCTTCAGGAGCTTGCGCGGGCGCACCGCCGTTTCGCCGAAGATCGTGCGGATGTTGAGCACGCCGATGCCGCGGACCTCGAGGAAGTCCTTGAGCACGGTCGGGCAGCGCCCCTCGAGCGTGTCCGGCGAGATGCGGTAGAGCTCGACGATGTCGTCCGCCACCAGCCCGTTGCCCCGCGAGATGAGCTCCAGCGCGAGCTCGCTCTTGCCGATCGCCGAGGCGCCGGTGATGAGCACGCCCATCTCCAGCACGTCGAGGAACACTCCGTGGAGCGTCGTCGATTCCGCGAGCACGCGCGAGAGGTACAGCCGGATGACGTCGACGATGTGGGGGCTGGGCTGCTGCGAGGTCATCAGCGCCATATGATGGCGATTGCACTCCTCGGTGAGGTGCGCCGGCACCTCCTCGCCGTTGGCCACGATGATCGCGGCGAGCTCGCGTGTGAACAGCCTCTCGATCTGCTCGCGCAGCGCCGCTGCCGGCAGTCCGCGGAGGTAGGCGGCCTCCGCCGCCCCGATGATCTGCACCCGGAACGGGTGGATGAAGTTCATGTGCCCGACCTGGCCGATGGTGGGCTTGAGCTCCATCTCGCCGGTCAGCACGCGGTTGCCGCCCTGGCGTCCGGCGAGCCAGTCGAGGCCCAGCCGCGTCTCGTTCTCGGCGTAGAGCTTCTCGATGCTGACCTGGCGGACGGGGATGCCGTCGTTCACGATGACGGAATCTCCCAGCTCGAGAACACGCGATGCAGGCTCGCGGGGTCGGTAGCCGCGGCGAGCTGGTCGCGGAAGGCGCGCTCGGTGAACATCCCGGCGAGCTCCGAGAGGAGTTGCAGGTGCTCTTCGGTCGCCTGTTCCGGCACGAGCAGCACGAACACCTGCCCGACCGGCTTGCCGTCCGGCGCGTCGAAGGGAATCGGCTGGCGCGGCCGCACGAACGCGGCGAGCGTGCGGTCGAGGCCCTTGATGCGCCCATGAGGGATGGCGATGCCCTGGCCCAGGCCCGTCGAGCCGAGCTTCTCCCGGGCGAAGAGGCTGTCGAACACCGTCGCCCGGGCGATCTGCGCGCGATCCTCGAACAGCTGGCCGACCTGCTCGAACAGCCGCTTCTTGCTCGTCGCCTCGATGTCGAGCAGGATGTTCGACTCGGGGAGGAGTTGCGCGATCTGGTTCACGCGGGGGCGGTCATCGTGCGAGCCGCGGGCGGCCGGATCGTCGCCGGCGCCCGTCGACCGGATGGGCGCGGGGATTATACGCCGGTCCCGGGCTTGCCTCGGCGTCGCAGGGGCGTGGCCGCGGACCCGGCGGCGCGCGGCGGATGCCGGTGGCCGTTGCGCTTTTCCTTGTACTTCACGACCTGCCGGTCGAGCTTGTCGGCGAGCGCGTCGATCGCCGCGTACATGTCCGGCTCGACGCACTCGGCGTGAATGTCTTTGCCGCGGATATGCAGGTTCGCGGTCACCTGCTGGCGCAGCTTGTCGACCGAGAGCATCACGGTGACGTCGATGACGTGATCGAAGTGCCGGGTCACGCGCCCGAGCTTGCTCACGACGTACTCGCGGATCGCCGGGGTGATCTCGAGATGATGGCCGCTCAGATTGAGATTCATCCGAAACCTCCTTGCACCTCCCGGGCGGATCGCCGTCCGGGGACGCTCGCTACATCGCCTTGCGCACGTTGACGGGAGGAATCTGCAGAGCTTCCCGGTACTTGGCGATCGTGCGGCGCGCGACCAGGATGCCCTGGTCGCCCAGAAGATCGGCGATGCGGCTGTCGGTCAGCGGCGCCTTGGGGTCCTCGGCGCCGATCAGCTGCTTGATCAGCGCCCGGATCGCCGTCGCCGACGCCGCACCGCCCGTGTCGGTCGCGACGTGGCTGCCGAAGAAATACTTGAGCTCGTAGGTTCCCCGCGACGTCAGCATGTACTTCTGCGTGGTCACCCGCGAGATCGTCGATTCGTGCAGGCCGAGGATCTCGGCGATCTCGCGCAGCACCATCGGGCGCATCGCGACTTCGCCGTGCTCGAAGAAATGGCGCTGGCGGTCGACGATCGCCTGCGAGACGCGCAGGATCGTCTCGAAGCGCTGCTGCACGTTGCGGATCAGCCACTTTGCCTCCTGTAGCTGCGCCGCGAGCTGCTGGTTCGACGCTTCGCGATTCCGGGTGAGGATGTCGGCGTAGATGCGGTTGAGCCTCAGCTTGGGCATCGCCGCTTCGTTGAGGGCCGCCATCCAGCGCCCGCGGAGCTTGCGCACGACGACGTCCGGAATTACGTAGTTCGCCTCGGTCTTCGAGAATCCCGCGCCGGGCCGAGGGTTCAAGCTCGTGATCAGCGTGCGCACGCCGCGCAGGCAGGTATCGTCGGCGTGCAGCAGGCGCTTTAGCTTCCCGAAGTCGCGCGCCGCGAGGAGCGGCAGATGGTGTTGCACGAGCTTGAGCGCCTCGCCGCGGAAGGGCGTCGATTCGGGCAGCCCTTTGAGCTGCAGGGAGAGGCACTCGGCGGCGTCGCGCGCCCCGACGCCCGCGGGCTCCATGTTCTGGAGGTGCTTGAGCGCGATCGAGAGCTCGTCGGCGTCGATCTCGAGCTCCTCGGGGAAGAGCTCGAGCAGCTCCTCGAGCGTGGTCTGCAAGTAGCCGTCCTCGTCCAGCGCGTCGATCAGCGCCGCGACGATCTGCCGGTCGCGCAGCGGCAGGTTGAGAAGCGCGAGCTGGGCGTTCAAGTGATCGCGCAGCGAGCTCGTGGCGACCTGCTGCGGCAGGAACGTGTCGTCGTCGTCATCGCCCGGTCCGGCGGGCGAGCCCCAGTCGCTGTCGCCGCCGACAATCAGATCGGCGGCGTCGGGCGGGCGCTCTTCCACGCCGTCCGCGCCTCCGTCGCTCGCGACCGGCGTGACCGTGGCGAGGAATTCGCGCGGCGGGCCGCCCGACTCCTCGTCGTCGGCCTTCTCGAGCAGAGGGTTCTCCTGCAACAGGCGCTCGACCTCGGCGTTGAGCTCGAGCGTCGAAAGTTGTAGCAGACGAATCGACTGCTGCAACTGCGGAGTCAGCGTAAGGTGCTGGCTCAGCTTGAGTTGTAGCGTGGGCTTCATGTGCCAAGCCGCGTCAGAGGCGGAAATGCTCCCCTAGGTAGACCTTCCTGACGCTTTCATTATAAACAATTTCGTCCGGCGTCCCCGAGGCGAGCACGCGGCCCTCGCTGATGATGTAGGCGCGATCGCAGATTCCCAGCGTTTCGCGGACGTTGTGGTCGGTGATCATAACGCCGATCCCGCGCTCCTTGAGGAAGCCGATGATCTTCTGGATGTCGAGCACGGCGAGCGGATCGATCCCCGCGAACGGCTCGTCGAGGAGGATGAAGCGCGGGCGCGTGGCGAGAGCGCGGGCGATCTCGACTCGGCGCCTCTCGCCGCCCGAGAGCGACAGCGACGGCGCGTCGCGCAGGTGCGAGATCGAAAGATCCTCGAGCAGCGCGTCGAGACGGTTCGCGATCTCGTCGGCGTCGATGCCCTGCAGCTCCAGTATGGCCTGCACGTTCTGCGCCACGCTGAGCTTGCGGAAGATCGACGCTTCCTGCGGCAGGTACGAAAGACCGAGCCGCGCGCGCGCGTGGATGGGCATGCGGGTGAGATCCTCGCCGTCGAGCTCGATAGTGCCGCCGTCGGCCGCGACCAGGCCGACGATCATGTAGAAGCACGTCGTCTTTCCTGCGCCGTTGGGGCCGAGCAGCCCGACGACCTCGCCGCTGTCGACGGCGAGCGATACATCGTGAACCACGGTCCGAGACTTGTAGCGCTTGTTCAGCGCGGCGACCGACAGCGTGCTCATCGCGTCGCTGCGGCGCTCACTTGTCGGCTGCGGGCGACAAGCTCGAGTCTGGCTTGAGTGGCGCAGGCGGATTGGCCTTCGCCGCCGGCGGCGAACCGGCCTTCGCGGGCGCCGCGGCAGCCTTTCCGTCCTTCGCGGCCGCGGCATCCTTTTCGCCCGCCTTGCCTTCCTTCTGCTCCGGCTGGAATACGCCGCGCACGCGCGCGCCGAGGGGCTGCTCGCCCGCGGCCCCGGCGTGCGTATCCGGGCGGCCCTCCGCCTTGAAGACTTCGGTGTCGGCGTTGTACGAGATGTAATTGCTGCGGATCTCGTCGCTGCCCTTGCGCAGCAGCGCCCGGTCGAAGAGCTCGAGGAAGCGCTTCGTTCCGTCGTACTGCGCGCGCTGCGCGACGCCCTCGTAGTATTCGTCGACCCCGTCGCGCTTCTCGCGGAACGTGATCGGGTTACCCCAGGCGGTCGCCGACACCGAGTTGTCGGGATTCTGGCGGAACACGATCTTGTCGGCGTGGATGGTGAGCGTGCCCTGAGTGAGGATCACGTTGCCGTTGAGCGTGCCCACCTTCGTCTGAACGTTGACGTCGCCGGTGTCGGCCTGATAGTTGATCGGCTTGTCGCGGTCGGCTTTCTCGGCGAAGGCGCCTGCGGCGAGCGCCGCAGCCGCCAGCCCCGCGAGCACCGGCGCGAGCAGCGTGCCGCGGTGGCATGGCCGGCTCATTGCGGGCCGCTCTGCGGTTGCAACTGCCCGCTCACGTGCGATCTCAGTTTGAGCTCCTTCGACTTGTTGTCGTACTCGAGACCGGTCGCGTTGAGCGTTCCGCGCGGCTCGGAGATCCTGACCGCGCGGTCGGTGACGATCCGGTCCTCCTTCGGGATAACGTGCAGAAACTCGCTCTCGAAGGTGACCGGCCCCTCGGTCTTGCCGTCGGGATCGGTAGTGGCCTCGCGCACCGCCTTAACGTGGCCTTCGAAGTAGGCGTGCTCGCGGTTGCCCGTCACCGTGGCGCGCTCGGACGACACGTCGAGGCGCGGCTTGCCCGGTTCGGTGAATCCGATCTTCGGCGCCACGAGCGTGGTGTTGTCGTCATCCGGGAAGTGGTCGGCGCGCCGGGCGTCGAGCGACTCGGTGATGCGGCCGTTCTTGTCCGTGTTGACGGCCTTCAGGTCCTCGACGAAGACGTCGGGGTCGTGCCGGCTCGAGCCGTCGAACGCCGGCTCGCCGACGCGGATCTGCGCGTTCAGCCAGTAGGTGAGTGCCGCGAGACCGCCGAGCAGCAGAACGGGCGACCAGGCGACGAGGCGGTCCAGCCAGGCTTGGGCGCGCGAGGTCACAGCCGCGTCGTCCCCGCGGCTGCGTCGGCGGGGTCGGCCTCGTCGGCGTATCCGGCGTGAATCCGCTCCAGGCGGCCCTGCGCCGAGAGGATAAGCTCGCAGAGCTCGCGCACCGCACCCTTGCCGCCGTCGCGCCGGGTCACGTAGTGCGCGCGACGCTTGAGCGCGTCGGGGGCGTGCGGCACGGTGACGCCGAGACCGCAGCGGGCGATGAGCGCGAGGTCGGGGAAATCGTCGCCGATGTGAGCGCACTGCTCGGGCGCGAGCGCGAGCTCGGCGCGGAGCCGCTCCCACACCTCGAGCTTGTCCTCCGCGCCGCGGTAGACGCGCGCCACGCCCAGCATCGCGGCGCGCTGTGCGACCGTGGCGGCGTCGCTGCCGGTGATCCATGCGACCTCGACTCCGGAGCGCGCGAGCCACTTCAGGCCGAGGCCGTCGAGGCAGGAGTAGGCCTTGAGCTCGCTGCCGTCCTCCGCGACGTAGATGCTGCCGTCGGTCAGCACGCCGTCGACGTCGCAGCTGAGCAGTCGCACGCGTCGCGCGCGGGCGGCCAGGTCCTGGGACGGCATTCAGACCACCCGGGCGCGGAAGAGATCGTGCAGGTGCAGCGCGCCGACGAGCCTGTGCTCGCCGTCGACCACCAGGAGCGCGCTGATCTTCGGCACCGTCTCCATGAGCTCGACGCAGTCGATGGCGAGCCGGTCGGGGGCGATGCTGCGCGGCTTGCGCGTCATCAGCGCGGCGACCGGCTCCGAGTTGAGATCGCGCACGCGCGTGAGGCAGCGGCGCAGGTCGCCGTCAGTGAAGATGCCCTCGGCACGCCCTTCGCCGTCGACGATCGCGGTCATGCCCATCCCCTTGCCGCTCATCTCGACCACGGCGTCGGCGAGCGTCGCGCCGAGCGCCACCGCGGGCACGTCGGCGCCGC
>Ga0335077_10000401_pt1 | contig 47360 bp, 34 predicted proteins | sample Lox_Sample_31_FD_207151 | JGI IMG/M metagenome (GOLD analysis project Ga0335077, IMG submission 207151) | Soil microbial communities from Loxahatchee National Wildlife Refuge, Florida, United States - Lox_Sample_3.1 | ecosystem: Environmental > Terrestrial > Soil > Wetlands | place: USA... | reverse complement strand
CCCAAGGGCCGCCGGTTGGCACCGACAGCAATCCGGCGGAGCCAGCCCAACCAGATCTCACGACAAGTTCCGAGGCTAAAGCCCTAGCGCCTCACCTTTGGCATATAATCCATTTGGGGAATGCAGTTGTGCCGAGTGGGAGGCCGTCGGTGCCGAAGCGCCCTGTCACCGTCTTTGTCGTAGACGACCATGAACTCGTCAGGGAGGGGCTCGTCCGACTCTTAGAGTCGTGCGAGGCGGTCTTGGTCGTCGGAGACGCGAGCAGCGGGACGAAGGCTATCGAGAGTATTCCTCAACTTGGCGTCGATGTGGCTCTCGTCGACCTCGTGTTGCCGGACATGAGCGGCATCGAGGTGACGCGCTGGCTACGCAAGAATCACCCGCGCACTGAGATCATTGTGGTCTCCGCGTTCAAGAACGAAGCCTACCAGCGCGAGGCATTCGAGGCGGGCGCCCGGGCCTTCGTCGCGAAGGAGGCGGCCTTTGAGCAACTCTTGGACGCCATTCGGTCCGCGGCACGCGGGGACTACTACCTTTCTGGGGATACCGGTGACGAGGTGATCGCCGAGTACGCAAGGCCTTGGGTGGCTAGGCAGAAGCCGGGGGGTGTAATCACCGCTCGAGAGAAGGAAATCGCCATTCTGCTTGCGGACGGCTATTCGTCAAAAGAAGCAGCTGCCATCCTGAACATCAGCGTCAGGACCGCTGAAACGCACAGGGCCTCGCTGATGTCGAAACTCGGCGCCCGCAACGTGACCGACGTGGTCAAGTATTGCATCCGCAATCGGTTGATCTCGGCCTAGCAGACCCATTTCCTCTCCGTACTTCTACGTAGTCAGCTCCGTAAAAATCGAAAATGGCATTGCCTTGCTCGCGCCGTACACTGCTCGGAAATGCTTCAAAGGGGAGGCAACAATGAATCCTTATCTCGCGAAGATCATGGCGGACGCAAAAGCGAAGAACCCCGGCGAGCCCGAGTTTCACCAGGCGGTTCAGGAGGTCGCGGAGTCCCTCGCGCTCGTCTTTGAGCGGCACCCAGAATACGTCTCTGCAAGAATTCTCGAGCGAATCATCGAGCCAGAGCGCGTCATCATGTTTCGCGTGCCGTGGCTGGACGATCAAGGCAACGTACAGTTGAACCGCGGCTTTCGGATCGAAATGAACAGCGCGATCGGTCCGTACAAAGGCGGCCTTCGTTTCCACCCATCCGTAAACCTCGGGATCCTCAAGTTCCTCGCTTTCGAGCAGGTCTTCAAGAACTCCCTCACCACGCTGCCCATGGGAGGAGGCAAGGGAGGCTCGGATTTCGACCCCAAGGGCAAGAGCGACTCCGAGGTCATGCGCTTCTGCCAGAGCTTCATGACTGAGTTGCAGCGCCACATCGGTCCCAACACGGACGTGCCGGCGGGCGACATCGGGGTTGGCGGGCGCGAGATTGGCTTCCTGTTCGGTCAATACAAGCGACTGCGCAACGAGTTCACCGGAGTGCTGACCGGCAAGGCGCTTGGCTGGGGAGGGTCCCTCATTCGGCCCGAAGCGACCGGCTACGGCGCAGTTTATTTCGCGAAGGAGATGTTGGCCACGCGGAAGGAGACCCTGGAAGGGAAAGTGGCCTTGGTCAGCGGTTCCGGCAACGTCGCCCAATACACAATCGAGAAACTGCTCGATCTGGGTGCGAAGCCGGTCACCCTCTCCGACTCCGGCGGCTGTATCTACGATCCCGACGGCATCGACCGCGAGAGGTTGGCGTGGGTGATGGAACTCAAGAACGTCCGCCGGGGTCGCATCAAGGACTACTGCGGCGAATTCAAGAAGGCAAAGTACATCCCTGTGGACGCGCGGCGGAGCTCCAATCCGATCTGGGAGTTCCCGGCCCACTGCGCCTTCCCGAGCGCGACGCAGAATGAGATCAACGTGGAGGATGCGAACCGGCTACTCAGCAACGGGGTGTATGTGGTGTCGGAGGGGGCCAACATGCCCTCCACACCCGACGCAATGAGGCTATTCGTTGAGCGCAAGATTCTCTATGGGCCGGCCAAGGCGGCCAACGCGGGCGGGGTGGCGACCTCCGGCCTGGAGATGTCGCAGAACAGCATGCGCCTCTCCTGGAGTCGAGAAGAAGTGGACAAGCAGTTACATCGGATCATGGTGGACATCCACCGCAACTGCGTCGAGACCGCGGAGCGCTTCGGAACGCCTGGCAATCTCGTGAACGGCGCGAACATCGCCGGCTTCCTCAAGGTTGCGAACGCGATGATGGACCAGGGCGTGGTCTGATGGTGCGCCGGCAGCCCTCGGAGGAGCCGCCTCCGGGGGCTGTCCTCTGATATTCTCGCTGGGGACATCATGCCGAGGATCGGCCAGAGGGCTTCCCGCGGCCCAACCGGCCGGGCAGAGGTCCTTCAGCACCTGATGCGCCACCGAGTGGATCGCCTGCTCTTGGTGGCGAGCCCCTACGACTGCTTCATCCTCGAGGAGGACGGCCAGCTCAGCGAGCGGATGCTCGAAGAGTTCGTCGAGCTCGGGCTGCGCCATATCCCGGAACTCGAGCACGTCTCGACCGGTGCCGCGGCACTCGAGCGCCTCCAAGAGGAGCCCCGGCTCAACCTGGTGATCGCTGCTCCCCAGGTCGGCGGAATGAACGCCGTCCAGCTGACAGGGCGCATGCGGGAGCTGGGTATCGCCACTCCGGTCGTGCTCCTCAGCTTCGACGGGCGGGAGTTGAGCGACTTCGCTGCGCGCAACGATCTCTCGGAGATCGACAGGGCCTTTCTCTGGCAGGGCGACTTGAGACTACTGCTCGCCATCGTCAAGTACGTCGAGGACAAATGGAATGCGCCCCACGACTCGGGCGAGGCCGGCGTGCCGTTGCTGCTCGTCGTGGAGGACAACGTTCGCTATTACTCTTCGTTCCTCCCCATCATCTACTCGGAGCTGATGCGCCAAGCGGAGCGCGTGCTCACCGAGGGAGCCAACATTACCCAGAGGATCCTGCGCTTGCGCGCCCGGCCTCGGGTGCTGTTGACGAGTAGTTTCGAGGAGGCCTGGGAACAGGCTGTCACATACCGGGACAGCTTGCTGGCCATCCTCTCGGACCTCGAATTCCCGATGGGAGGGGAACTGCGGGGCGACGCGGGGGCGGTCCTGGCGCGGCGGGCTCGCGAACTGGAGCCGGACCTCCCTATCGTCTTGCAGAGTTCCAAGCCCGACAACGAGAAAGTGGCGCGTGAGCTGGGTGCCCCCTTCCTGCTCAAGGATTCTGCGACCCTGCTACAGGATCTTCGCGCCTGCATGGTCGAGTACTTCGCGTTCGGGGACTTCGTATTCCGCCTGCCCGACTCAAGCGAAGCAGCGCGGGCCGCGAATCTCAAGGATCTGGAGGAGGCCCTGCACACGGTGCCGGAGGCGAGCATCGCCTACCACGCGGAGCGGAACCACTTCTCGAAGTGGCTGCGGGCGCGCGCGGATTTCACGATTGCCGAAAAGCTGCGCCCCCGCCGCATCTCGGACTATCCGACCGTAGAGGCCGTCCGCCAGGATCTCATCCAGTCCATCGCCCAATACCGCCTCGAAACCAAAGCGGGTATCGTCGCCGACTTCGACCGTCGAACGTTCGACGGTTCCCCCGGCTTCTTCCGCCTGGGAGGTGGCTCGCTCGGGGGCAAGGCACGGGGCCTCGCCTTCGTGCGTTCTCTCCTGGCCGACCGAGGGCTCGATCGGCGCTTCCCGGGTATTCGCATCCAGGTCCCGTCGTCTGTGGTGCTGGGCACGGATCTTTTCGACGAGTTCCTCGACGAGAACGACCTGCGAGGCTTCGCCATCAGCTGCCGGGACGAGGCGGCGGTACGGGCGCGCATCATGGAGGGGGCATTCCCGGCCGAGACTCGAGAGGACCTGCGGACCTACCTCGACCACGTGCGCTACCCGCTCGCCATCCGGTCGTCGAGCCTGCTCGAGGACTCGCAGCACCAGCCCTTCAGCGGCGTCTACGAGACCTACATGCTGCCGAACGGCCATCCGGATGTCGAGGTTCGCCTCGATGCGCTGATCCGCGCCATCAAGGGCGTCTACGCTTCGACCTTCGCGGAGCACGCCAAACTCTACCTTGCCGCTACGCCCTATCGCCTCGAAGAAGAGCGAATGGCGGTGATCCTGCAGCAGATCGTCGGTACCCAGAGTAACGACCGCTTCTATCCAGACGTGTCGGGCGTGGCTCGCTCGTACAACTTCTATCCGACGGCGCCGTTGCGCAGCGAGGACGGCGTAGTGGCTGTGGCCCTTGGGCTGGGGCGAACGGTGGTGGAAGGGGGGGACTGCCTTCGCTTCTGTCCCCGCTATCCCAGGCACCTCGTGCAGTTCTCGTCGGTGGAGGACATGCTGCGCGGCTCGCAGCATGAGTTCTGGGCCCTGAAGCTACGGTGCGATCACCTGGGGATGGACCCTGATCAGGAGATGCGTGAGCTGAAGTTCGATCTGGGCGCCGCGGAGGCGGACGGTGCGTTAAACCTAATCGCTTCCACTTATTCCCGCGAGAATGGAGCTGTCTACGACGGCTTGGCCAGACCGGGCGTGCGGCTCATCACCTTCGCCCCGATGCTCAAGCACGAGTTCTTCCCCCTCGCCGACGTCGTCCGCGCCATCCTGGAAGTTGGCGCAGAGGGGATGGCCGGACCCGTGGAGATTGAGTTTGCAATCAACCTTCGGGTCGGGCTGGGAGATCCGAAGGAGTTCGGCTTCCTGCAGATACGACCGCTAGCCCTGTTTTCGGACACGCAGGAGTTCGAACTCGAGGACGTCCAGGAGGATCAGCTCGTCTGTCGTTCGTCGAGCGTGCTTGGCAACGGTAGGCTGGAGCGGCTTTACGACATCGTGGTCGTGGACGTCGACAGATTCGATAGAGCGAGAAGCGTGCACGTGGCGCGGGAAGTGGGCCATTTCAACGCCGAGCTCACTGCCCAAGGAGCTCCCTACATCCTCATTGGCGTGGGTAGGTGGGGATCAGCCGACCCTTGGCTTGGAATCCCAGTGAAGTGGGACCAGATCTCGGGTGCACGTGTCATCGTGGAGTCCGGCTTCAAGGATCTCCGGGTGGCCCCATCGCAGGGCTCCCACTTCTTCCAGAACGTCACCGCGTTCCAGGTTGGCTACTTCACCGTTAACCCGGAGGAGCCCGGCAGCTTTGTGGACTGGCGCTGGCTCACTTCTCAGCCCGCCGCCGGCGAGGGAGAGTTCGTGCGGCACGTGCGCCTGCGAGAGCCTGTTTGCGTGACCATGGATGGAAGACATCGCCGGGGAGTCATCGCCAAGCCTCGGCCCAACAGCAGCCGTTCAGGTGGTGCCCCGGCGCGGGACCCGGCTCGTTGACCCTCGCAGGTGACGATGGCCACCCTTTCAACAAGCCCGGTCGATACGCGAGCTGGCGAATCGGGGGCAACGTGACGTTCACGCATGCGCTTCGTCGTCAGGCCGTCTTAGCCCCGATCGGGCCGTCGCTGCTCCGCAGTGTGCGGCCATTCGTCTCGCAGAAAGTAGTCTGGCTCGATGGCTCCAGCACAGACGGTGTATCGGTTAGGCGCAGCGAGCGCTCAGCGGCTCTTGTGAAGAAGCTGTTCCACGAAACGGGCGGTCGAAGAAACGCTTGCTTACTAGGCCCTTGAGGTGTGACGCTGATCAAGCGGCGGGTGCCCCCCGGTAGAGCGCCCGCTTGTTTATAGGGACCCCGCCCCTCGCCTCGCGCACCGACCAAAGCGCAGCTTTGATCGAGGGCAGCGTTCCCCAGCAAGCCGCGGCAATTATTGCCTAATCTTGAACTTAACAGTCCCGCCGGACTGCCCGCGGGGGGTCGCGCGGCTACGGTCCTCACACGGGGTAGCCTCCTGCGCTTCGAGACCCGGATTCGTTTCCGGCTTTGCCGGACCCCCAAGCCGAGATTGATCCTAACTTGATCGATGTCTACTCATCCGGCGAATCGCTCTGCTTTAATGCGTCTTCTCTTCCCAGCGGGATTTGGCACGCGAGTCCAGAGCTTCCCGAGGAGCGATGATGACGACGGCACCTCCGACGAAAAAAGAAAGAAAGTTTAGCGGCATCGTGGTGATCAACCACGCGAACTGCAAAGGCTGTGCTTTCTGTGTCGAGTTCTGCCCGACACACGCCCTCGAGCTCGAGAAGGGATACAACGCGAAGGGCTACCACCCGCCCTATCTCGCGAAACCGGAGCTGTGCAACGGCTGCGATATGTGCGGACTGTTCTGCCCCGACTTCGCCATCTTCGGCTACCGCGAGAAGCTCGAACAAGCGGCCTAGGAGCCCACGACCCATGAACGCAGATCCCCAGGGAGTCCTCACAGGCAGTCACTATCTCGACGGCGACCACGCTTGCAGTGAGGGCGCAATTGCCGCCGGCTGCAGGTTCTCGGCCGGATATCCCATCACGCCATCGACCGAGGTCGTCGAACGCCTAGCGTCGCGGTTTCCGCGGGTCGGTGGTCGGTTCCTTCAGTTCGAGGATGAACTCGCCGCCTCGATCGCAGTTCTGGGGGCAGTTTGGGGCGGTGCCAAGGCCGTTACCGTCACGTCCGGCCCTGGCTTCTCGCTCATGATGGAGCACATTGGGCTTGCCGCCATCACCGAGGTGCCGGTCGTCTACATCAACGTGCAACGCGGCGGCCCATCGACGGGCCTCCCGACACAGCCGGCCCAGGGCGACATGATGCAGGCCCGCTTCGGCTCGCACGGCGACTACAAGCTCATCGCCCTGTGCCCCAACTCTCCGCAGGAGTGCTTCGACTTGACGCTCCAGGCTTTCAACCTGGCGGAGGAGTACCGGGTGCCGGTGCTGGTGATGCTGGACGAGGTAGTCGGACACATGACCGAGAAGGTGGTCATCCCTGCAGCCGAGCAGATTCATGTAACGCCACGCCGGTACACCACAAAGAGGCCGAGCGACTTCAGGCTGTTCGAGGCAGCGAACGGCTCGCTCGTCCCCGAGATGGTCAAGGCGGGCGATGGGTACCGCTTCCACGTGACCGGCCTAACCCACGACGAACGCGGCTACCCAGCGATGAACGCCCTGGCGCAGGATAAGATGGTCAAGCGGCAGTTCGCCAAGATCGAGAAGAACGCGGACAAGATTATCCGGTTCGAGGAGAAGAACGTCTCGGGCGCCGACGTGGTCGTCGTGAGCTTCGGCATCACGTCTCGCATTGCCGAGCGTGCGATCCAACTCGCGCGAGAGAAGGGCGCTAGAGTCGGCTCGTTCCGTCTCATCACCGCTTGGCCCTTCCCCGAGAAGCAGATCGCCGAGCTCTCGAAGAAGGTGAAGGCATTCGTTGTTCCCGAGCTCAACATGGGCCAGATGGTGCTCGAGGTCGAGCGCGTGGCAGCTGGTCGCTGCCGCACGGTCCCGGTCCCTCACGCCGGCGGTACCGTTCACCAGCCCGAGGTCATTGCCGACGCGATCCTGGAGGCCGTTCGATGAGCGTTCTGCGCGAAAACCCCGTAAACGAGTACCTGCGCCTCGAGCGTATGCCTAGCATCTGGTGTCCTGGATGCGGGATCGGCACCACCGTGAACTGCTTCACGCGCGCGCTCACGGAGTCGAAGTACGACCTCGACAAGGTGGCCATCGTCTCAGGGATCGGCTGCACCGGCCGCGTCGCCGGCTACCTGAGGCTCGACTCGTTCCACACCACGCACGGTCGCGCCATCCCGTTCGCGACCGGTCTCAAGCTCGCCAATCCCGACCTGAAAGTCGTCGTGTACTCCGGCGATGGCGACCTTTCCGCCATTGGCGGGAATCACCTCATCCACGCGGCGCGACGGAACGCCGACCTGCTCGTGGTTTGTGTAAACAACTTCACCTACGGCATGACGGGCGGCCAGGTAACCCCCACGACCCCCAACCCAGTGATCGCCTCCACCACGCCCTACGGCGCATTCGAGCAGACCTTCAACCTTCCCAACCTCACCGACTCCTGCGGCGCGGTGTATGTGGCGAGGTGGACTGCCTACCACGTCCGGCAAATTGCCAAGTCGATGGGCGAGGCCTTGGACAAGAGGGGCTTCCGCTTCATCGAGATCATCGCCCCCTGTCCAACCCTGTACCTGCGGCGCAACCGCTTGGGCGAGGGTCTGGACGAAATGAAGTTCTACAAAGAGAAGAGCGTGGTCAAGAACGGCGCCGACACGCGCGAGGTTGGGCTCGACTACCGCGACAAGATCGTCGTCGGCAAGTTCGTTGACCGCGAACGGCCGACCCTGGAAGAGGCGATGGAGAAGCGCCTCTCCGACGCCCTCGGCCCCAAGTACGTTCCCTACACCGCGCCCGGCAAGCAGTCGCGCGCCTAAGCCCCTATGGAGAAGAACATGGGTCCTACGGAGATCAAGATCGGCGGCCTAGGCGGCCAAGGCGTGATCCTGGCCGGTATCATCATCGGCAAGGCGGCGGCCCTCTACGACAACAAGCACTCGGCGCTAACGCAGGCGTTCGGGCCCGAGGCGCGCGGCTCGGCATGCAGCGCTCAGGTTGTAGTTGACAGCGAGCCCATCCTGTACCCGTACGTCCAGCATCCGCACATTATGGTGTCGATGTCCCAGGATGCCTTCGCCAAGTTTTCTCCGGAGCTTCGCGAGGACGGCACGCTCCTCGTCGAGGAAGAGCTGGTGAAGGTCCAGAACCTCCCCAAGGGCGTAAAGGTCTTCGCCGTGCCCGCGACGCGCATTGCCGAGGAGTTGGGCAAAAAGATGGTGCTCAACATCGTCATGGTAGGTTTCTTCACGGCTGTCACCGGCCTCGTAAGCGAGGAGGCGATGAAGAAGGCGGTGAGCGATTCGGTGCCGGCCAACACCGTCGACCTCAACCTCAAGGCCTTCGAGCGCGGCTTCGCGCACGGTAAGCAGATCCTAGCGAAAGCGTAGATAGGCTTTCCCGACCTTATCTCCGAGCCGGCTCGCCAAGTTCATCCACTTCGGCGCTGAGCGGGCGCGCGTGGCAGGGGAGTTCGACGACCCCCCTGCTTGCCCAGTAGTCGCGCGGTGAATGTGTCGTGCCTTTTGCGACGCAGGGCCTGATCTAGTTGAGGTCTAGAAGCGTCCTCGGCCTGAATCTTCGTGCTGCTCGGACCTGGGGATGAAGCAGGCGGTGTTCAGCGCCATCGCACAGGTGAGCGGCATCCAACTCGAAGCCTAGGAGCGATGGACCCGGAGCGTTCGCATCTGGAGTGCCTTCCTTCGCGGTTCAACGATGCTAGCGGCACCTCGAACGGCATCCTCGATCATCCTGCGCTGGGGCACGCCCGCGAGCCCGTAGAGGCGTCAACAGAAACCGACTCCCGAGGGCGGGGCCGCGACCCAGGTGACTTCAGACGCTCCGCAACGTCGGTCGTGGCAACCGTGACCGTCTCCAGCCAAGCATCGGGAGCGAGCTGCTTCAAGACTTCGGCCACTAGTTCCAGAGTCTTCGCCCCGCTCCCGCATCCTGGGCTAATCAACACTTGGACCGCGAGTGGCACAGCCCAAGTGTAGCACCGGGTTGCAGACGGGTGGCCTCGGATGGTCCCTGCGCTGCTTTCGATCACTGACGACGACTGTCCAATGGTCGTTCGACCTGAAGCGCCCGAGTGGTCTCCTGCCTGGAAGGTCGCCACTTCTTGCCCCTTTGCGCCTGCCTAGACCCTAAAGGTGCGGTTCTCGTGCCGACCGTCAAGGCAGTCGCTCCACAGACCGCGCATTGCGAATGTCAGGAGCGGCGCGAGCGAACTCGCCTCTTCCTGGGAGCCTACTTATGGGGTTCGTCCTTCCGAATCTCCCGTTCGGCCTGCACCCAGTCCTCGAGCGCTCGCCCGTCCCGGCGGCCACGCTGTTCGTATAGCCCAAAGGCCCGCTTGGCGATCCGCGCGGTCAAATCGACCGGTTGTTTGGCCGCTTGCGAGTTCCTGTCCCTGCTGGCGTCCTTCACGGCTCCGTCCTTCTTCAGGCTCTTCATCATACGGATTCCCTTTCTGCAAGTATCGTCTTGGTACACGGGCGCGCCGCCTGCACCTCTGCCCCATAACTTTCCCACCGCTGCCAGCCCACGACACCTTGGCATCCGGGTAGTCTGGCCCTGGTAGCAGACGACACAGGCGCCTGAATCGCGTCCAGGTCGCCGGTGCGCATAAGCCAGGCGATCATGGCCACACCTAAGGTAACAACCGTTGCGTAGACCATAAAGCCTTCGCTTTCTGGACGTCACAGCGATGGAGTCCAGAGGCGAGGAGTCTCGAACCGCGGCTCAGCGCGGGAGGGCTTGGCGTCGAGCAGGGCGTCCACGACCGGCCCGATGTGCTTTGCAATATATCACCCAGTAGGCAACATGCTGACGAAGCGACGGGAACGAAGGGGCGTAGATACTTTACCTGTGGAGAAGCGAGTGGTTGGAAGGTAAGTAAGTAACGGAGTTCGACCTTGGCTAATCTACCAAGCAGAACCGCGATCCGGCCGAGTTACGCCGCGAGCCTCCAATGACGGCGACAGTGACTCAGTGTTGTGGTCTCGGCTGGTCGGGTCCTGTGCGGGGTCTACGGGCAAGGAATCCGGCGACTGGCCGGCAGGCCGAAGGTCCAACTGCGAGCAGGCATCCTTCGAAAAGGACGGTCAAATATGGCCCATATCGATATTGAAATCCTCCAGCCTTTCGCCTCGCGATTCCTGGAAGGTACGAAACTCACCCCGGCCGAGCGCGCCGAGGTGCTTCGCATCTCTCAGGGATTCGCGTGCAAAGACTCGGCATCAGCCGCCGATGTTTCGCCCGAGACGATCCGCGCCCGCCGCAAGCGCATCTACCGCAAGCTTGATGTGTCGGGGGCGACCGAGGTGCTCGCCAAACTCCTCGCACTCTCGCTGGAGATGCTCTCTAAGGGCGAGCAGATAGAAGCTCGGCCCCTACCCCTCTCGCAGCCCATCCTATCGACGCAGCAACCGATGTTGCGCTAGTCGGCTATCGGATCGTGCGGTCCTGGCCCTCTGTCAAGAAGGCTAGGCGCGGCAGCGCCCAGTGCGATCATGCGGTCGCCAGGCGCTTTTCCCGGTAGCGCTTCGCAAGTCGCGGCGCTGAAGCCACGCCATGCCAGCTGTCCATACGCGATATGAAGTGCCCCACCGACGGGTCATGCGCAAGAGCAGCATCGGAACTCGTCTTGAGGTGATGCAGAAGCTCGATGCGAGCGTCACCGGCCAGGCACGCGACGATGGTGCTCAGGGGGAGGTCCGTCATGAATATCAGGATCGGCTATGAGATGGTCTACGAATGCCCCCAGCCGACCCCTATGGTGCTGACCTTGAGCTTGCACTACACGCGGGTATCCGACGTCATTGTACCTGACCACCTCCTCTTGAATCCCCCCGTACCCATCACTGCCTACCGGGACAGCTTTGGGAATTGGTGCAGCCGTATCGTCGCGCCGAACGGCCTGCTCCGAGTCTCCACCGATGCAGTGGTGAGGGACACGGGGCAGCCGGACTCCGTGGTCCCTCACGCTAGGCAGACACCGGTGGAGTTGCTACCAGACGAGACTCTGCTGTTCCTGCTGGGGAGCCGATATTGCGAGACCGACCGCCTGTCCGACGTCGCGTGGCAGATATTCGGCAACTCACCGACCGGATGGGGGCGCGTGCAGGCGATCTGCGATTACGTTCACGCCCGCATCGCTTTCGGTTACGAGCATGCGCGCTCGACAAAGACTGCCTGGGAGACTTTCCAGGAGCGGACCGGCGTCTGCCGGGACTACGCTCATCTTGCGATCGCATTCTGCCGCTGCATGAACATTCCCGCACGTTACTGCACCGGCTACCTGCCCGACATCGGTGTCCCGCCGCCCCCTGAGCCCATGGATTTTGCGGGTTGGTTCGAGGCCTACCTTGATGGCCACTGGTACGCCTTCGACGCTAGGAATAATGTACCGCGCATCGGACGAACGCTGATTGCGCGAGGTCGCGACGCTGCGGACGTCGCGATCAGCAACACGTTCGGACCGAACACCCTAAAGAGCTTTAGCGTCCGCGCCGAGGAGTTGAACCGGTGATAAGTCCTCTAGCCGGGTCGCCTCCTGGATACCCACTTACGCCACCGGGGCCACGAGGGCGCTCAAGTAGGACATCCCATTCATGTGCTGCACCTCGAAGTAGCCACGGCGCGCCCCCCACTCGGCCCACATCATTGCCTCGCCCCGCACCCACACGACCGGGTGACCGGGAGCGCGGAGGTAGCGGCGCTGATTGCGGCACCACGCACCGCGCACAAAGGGGCCAAAAACGTGTATCCCAACCGCCGAAAGGAACGGTGACTTGGTCATTTTTCCTTCACTCCCTTCGTTTCGCTTCGCAGGTGACCGGCTCACGCTACGAGGTGCAACTGCGGCTTCGAGCGCGTGTGCTTCGCCGTCACCTCGTGCATGAACGCTTCGATATCGAAATGATCGCGCGCGCCGAGCGGCCGGAGCTTCTCGAGGAGCGCCTCGCCGGACCTGAGCAGCGCCGAGTAGGTGGACCAGTTGGGGCGCAGGTCGTAGGCGAGTTCCAGACCTAGCCGGTGCGCGACATCTCGTGAGGACTTGGGCTGGAGCAACATGTGCTGGTCCGGCCGTGCGACGAATGGCAGAAGGGTGACCATCGGCCAACCGGACTCGAGGGGTGCCCCCGAGATAACCGCAACCGAAGCGGCGAGCGCCTCGAACCGCGACTGCTCGGGCGCGCTGGCCGCCAGGAGTTCGAATAGCGCCGCGAAGTACCCACGTGCCGTATCGGGATTCTTCAGGGTATCTACGAACGAAGCCCTCTCGACGTTCTTTTGCATAGGGCGAACGTGCCTCTCAACCCGCAGGGCCCTCTCGGCGAGACTGCCGACGTCACCCGCCGCGAGAAGTCTCTCCCCCTCGCCATCCCCGAGCGTCTTCACGTAGACATCGTGCGCCCGTCGCCACCGAAAAACTCGCTCCCGCCGGTCCGTGCCGTCCCCGATGTACCGTGGGTCCGTAAACCCTTTGGGAAAACTCTCGAGAAACCGGGCGACGGCGTCCGCGTGGGGAAGCCAGGCAGGGGCAAGACCGTACCGGCCGGTCTCTCGGTCAAGCGTGAAGTTGGACAACTCGGAGAGCCAGGCGCTCGTGCTGTCCGCGGGAGTGAGGAGCGGCAAGGCCACCGGCAGCCGCAGCTTCGTCGCGAACCGCACTTCGCTCGTAGCAAAGAACACATGGACAGCCTTTTCCTCGAGCGCGACGACCTTGCCGAGGCCGAGTGAAGCGTGCTGCACCAGCATTCCGTTCTCCAGATGGATCAATTGCCCTTCTTTCCTCTCGGCGTTGCGTGGTCACGAACTGAGTCTCGCTCCCTACGCTCCCCCCCGGGGGGGGGACGCGCAGGGGGCTCGTGGTGGCACGGTTGGGTGACGCGTTCGACCGCTGTGCCGCTTGCGGCGAAGTCCTGTACGACCAGTTCCTCTCTATACCACACGGCGCGGACCCGCGCGCTCGTCACGATGCCTCGAGCATCTCGGGCGCCGTTCGCTTTCTTGGCATTTCCAGGTGCGCGTGGGTCGCCTAACGCTCTGGGTGAAGGCAAGGCCCTGCACGGCAACCCCCGTCATGCGTCTCTTACATGCGAAATAGACAGCAAATGCGCGCGGAATATGCCTTACCCTTTAGTGCCGACGAGGAGCTCGAGTACCGGACCCTCCACCTTGTCGGCGCCCTCTTGTTTGCTTGCGTCCGCGGCATCTTCTATCTCCTCGGCGCACGTCACGAGAACCCGGGCCATCAGCCGGTGCCGCCGCCTGTTCCACCAGCGCGCGTCCTCGACCAGCTCGAGTGCCGCTAGGCGCGCCACGCAGGCCGAAATGCGCGCCCCGGCGTCCTGCCCCGCGGAAAAGCTTGCGGCATCATAGGAAGTCATGGCTGCTACCCTTTGGAAATAGGTCCTTCCTTTCAACTTAACGCCATTTGCATAGCGGCGCCCGGCGCATTCGAGGTGCGACCCAACCTCGTTCGGCGCGAGAGGGTGCGGCTCTGTGCGCTCGACCGCTCGACCAGAAGGATTGCGCTCAGCCGAGGGGCTCCTGCGGAAGGTCCTGGAACCGAACCCCGTAGACGGGTTCGATCCTCGCTATTCGGCATGCGGGTGGCGGGGGGTAGTCCCAAGAGGCCCGTACCTCCTCGAACGCCGAGGCCCTCGCCGCCGGGAGGGAGTCGACCGAACCGCTGGCCGACTCTTGCTGGGATCCATCCGTCAGGAGGCAGAGTCGGCGCCAGCTCTTCGATCTGGACCGAAGCTCGACACACCAAAGCGAGAGAAAGGGCGCGCTATCCGATCCATCAAGGTTCATTGCTCAACCGTCAGTCGTCCACGCGCAACCGCTCATGGCCCCTCCCCTATGTCTGGAAGCTGGCCGCAGGGAAACGCCGGGCAGATCGTCGCCCAGATCCTGGGACGCGAGCTCGGGCTGTGAGGGCGCGGGCGCTCATCCACGTTGCCGGCTCCAGGAGCGCGGGCAAGACCACTGGGCGTTCATCGTGGTCGCGCTCGGAACCGGCAGCCTCCGTGTGTGTGAGCTACTTGCGCTCACGTGGGAGGACATCGACCTCGTGGTGACGGGCCAGGGCGTCGTGGCAAGGACAGGAAGGGCCGCCAAGGAGCGGACGGATACCCCGCGGGCTCTGTGGCCACGAGTCAACGGACCCGACCGGAGTTCTGGACCAGTCCATTGCGCGAATGACTTGGGGCAGCTTCACCTTCCGGCGCTCCGCTTATTGGCTTGGCCTCCCGCGCCGCGAAGAGCAGGCCCGTCCCGCCTTCCATCGCCACTGGGTCGATGCTGCCCTCCCACCACGTCTCGCGACCCGAGATGCGCCGCGCGCGACGGGGACCTCGACCCTCTGTCCAGCGAGCGCATCGTGGATCGCGACAGCGGTTTCATGTGTCTTGGGAAACAGGTCGATTACCTTCGCCCCGAGCACTTGATTCAGGGAAAGGCCCATGGCAAGCAGCCACTCACTATTCGCGCGAAGCACACTCCCCTCGGGCGCAACGAGGAGCGCCAACGCCCGGTTCTCGAGGAGCAGATCAAGGAGTAGGCGCATCGAAGATGTCTCAGTCATCGCGGTCACGACTGCGCATTAGGGAGGGCTCATCGTACCGTGTTCGGACCCCCGTTGGGTCGGCTCGGGGCAGCGTTGGTGCGCTACCCGCTGCTGCGGAACCACGAGGCGGTCCTCATCCATGGTTCGGCCAAGTCCTTCAAATATAAGGGCATAACTTGCTGGTTTAATCGCTCCCCTTCGAGCGCCGTCCGTCAACAAGCGCCCGTGCTGAACCGCCTACCGAGCAAAGGAACCAGCGTGCTTCGAGATCAAGAAGTCCAACCCATTCGGCAACTCCGCGCAGCGCGGCCGCCGAGACCCCCGTCTGGGTTCTCGAAGCCTCGAAGCGGCGGCTCGCATTAGGGTGAAGTGGTCGTGGAGGGCGCGGAGGCCGGCAGCCCTCTACCGCCATTACGAGCGACGCGCGGCCTGAGCAGTAGTTGAGAGAGCACCTGTTCAGCCTCTCGTGACCGGCCGAGTAGGGGTGCGCCTTCAACGGCTTGGCCGGCTTTTTACAACCTCCGCACACGGCGTGAGCACCGGGCGCTGAACCTGGCTAGTAATTCGACTAGAGCCTTGGGCCTCGCAATGTCTTGGGACCTCATCGTGATCGGGAGTGGGCAGGCGGGTGTTCCACTTGCGACGCGGTTCGCCGCGAAAGACAAGCGGGTCCTGCTCGTTGAACGCGGTGTGCTGGGGGGGACCTGCGTGAACACCGGCTGCACGCCAACCAAGACCATGATCGCCAGCGCTCGGGCAGCCCACGTCGCACGCACCGCCGGGCGGTTGGGCGTCCGGACTGGCGAAGTGGTGGTGGACCTGTCAGCGGTAGTCGATCGCAAAGAAGCAATCGTGCGGCGCTGGCGAGAGGGAGTGGCAGCCAAGCTGACGCAAGCGCGAGATCGACTCGAGGTGCGTAGGGGTCATGCCCGGTTCGTTGGCGAGCGCGAGATCGAGGTGGAGGGGCGGCGCGAGCGTGGAGAGACCGTGGTCATCGACGTCGGGGCGCGGCCCGCTGTGCCGCCTATTCCCGGTCTTCCGTCGATCCCCTGGCTCGACAACCGCGGCGCGATGGACCTGCGGAAGCTGCCGCAGCACCTCCTCGTCTTGGGTGGCGGCTACATCGGCTGCGAGCTCGGCCAGGCGTTTCGCCGCTTCGGCTCCCAGGTCACGATCGTGGACCATCACGAGCACCTGCTTTCGCGAGAGGATTCCGACGTCTCCCAGGCTATCGAGGCGGTGTTCCGCACTGAGGGAATTGCGCTAGCGCTGGGCGCGGGAGTGGATTCCGTCGCCAGCGGGGAGGGGCGGGTGACGCTCCGGCTCGCTTCGGGCCGCGAGCTTCGTGGGTCGCATCTCCTCGTTGCCGCAGGGCGTAAGCCCAACACCGACGACCTCGGCTGCGAGGCAGCTGGCGTGGCCCTGGACGGCAAGGGCTTCGTCGTGGTCGACGACGACTACCAGACAACAGCGTTGGGCATCTACGCCGTGGGCGACGCTGCGGGGGGGCCGCAGTTCACCCACTCCTCATGGGACGACCACCGTATCCTCTTCGACCTCCTGGTTGGCCGTGGCACGCGTCATCGTTCGTCGCGTCTCGTTCCTTGGTCCGTGTTCACCGATCCGCAGGTCGCCGGGGTCGGGCTCTCGGTACGGCAGGCAGAGGCGCGGGGGATCCCCTTCGAGACAGCGACGATGCCTTTCGGGCACGTGGCGCGGGCCATAGAGCTCGACGAGCAGGCCGGCACGATGAAGCTGCTCCTGGAACCGTCCAGCGAGCGGATCCTCGGGGTGTTCCTTGTGGGGGCCGAGGCGGGGGAGCTCATCCACGTCTTCGTGACGCTGATGCAGGCGGGTGCCAGTGCGCGCGCCGTGGTGGACGCGGAGTTCGTCCATCCTACGTTCGCCGAAGGATTGCAATCGCTGGTGATGCGGCTTCCGCGCTACGCACTCTGAAAGCCCCTGCAGGAATTCCTCTTGGCTGGGCGTCCTCGATCGTGCTCGCGGCGTTCAACGCTGGCTCGTGTGGCTGATGGGCCCTCCGCAGTAGACGGCGCCACCACCGCTGCACTGCCGCCTCTCCGGGACGGGCTCTAGCTCCTAGCTAGCTTGGGCGGAATGCGATCGTGCTCCTCCCGGCCGCTGGGGCTGTCCAATCTTGCGTCCAGGGTCCGAGCGCACGGCGAATTCGCGCTCCATCAAACCCACGGACATGAATTGGCCAGGCACAGGCCGTTCGGTCACCGCCGCGGTCGTCTAGTGCGCCCCCGCGGGCCAGGTCCAGCCCGAGATCTCGGAGGCGTCCACGCCGTGCTCGCGGGCGTAAAGCCGGCACTGGATCTGGAGATTGCGGAAGCGCTCCTTGGCGTGCGCACCGGGCCCGCGAAGCCGCGAGACGCGGTCGATGACGTCCATCGCCAGGCTGAAACGGTCAACCTGGTTGTCGATTGCGAGCTCAAGGGGCGTGTTGATGCTCCCCTTTTCCTTGTAGCCGCGCACGTGGAGGTTAGGATGGTTCCGCCGGCGGTAGGCGAGCCGGTGCACCAGCCAAGGGTAGCCGTGGAAGTTGAAGATGATAGGGGCGTCCACCGCGAAGAGAGAGTCGAAGTCCCGGTCCGACAGCCCGTGCGGGTGCTCACTCTCTGGCTGCAGCTTGAATAGGTCCACCACATTGACGAAGCGGAGCTTTAGGTCAGGGAAGGCCTGCCGCAGCATGGCAGTGGCCGCTAGCGCTTCCAGGGTGGCCACGTCCCCAGCACAGGCCATCACCACGTCAGGTTGCTGGCCGTCGTCGGAGCTCGCCCAGTCCCAGATGCCGACCCCCTTAGAGCAGTGGGCAATAGCATCGTCGACTGCCAGGTACTGCAGGTGCAGCTGCTTGTCGGCGACGATCACGTTCACGTAGTTCTCGCTGCGAAGGCAGTGATCCGCGACCGACAGCAGGCAGTTTGCGTCCGGCGGTAGGTAGATGCGGGTCACTTCTGAGCTCTTGTTCACCACCACGTCGAGGAAACCGGGATCCTGGTGGGTGAAGCCGTTGTGATCCTGCCGCCAGACCGTCGAAGTGACGAGCAGATTGAGCGACGCGAAGCTCTGGCGCCAGGAGATATGGTCGCATTCCGAGAGCCACTTGGCGTGCTGGTTGAACATCGAGTCGATCACGTGGACGAAGGCTTCGTAGGACGAGAGGAACCCGTGGCGTCCGGTTAGGAGGTATCCTTCCAGCATCCCCTCGACGGTGGTTTCGGAGAGCATCTCCACCACGCGCCCCTCTGGTGAGAGATGGCCGCCGTCGGCGTCCTCTGGGAGGGACGCCTCTAGCCAGAGCTTCGGCGAGGCCTCGTATAGCGCGTCAAGCCGGTTAGACGTCGTCTCGTCCGGTCCGAAGACCCTGAAGTTGTCCAGGTTCGCACGCATCACATCGCGCAGAAAGGCTCCGAGTGGCCGCGTGTTCTCCGCCTGGGCCTGGCCCGGAGCCTCTACTGCCACGGCGTATTTGCGAAAGTCGGGGAGCCGAAGGACCTTCTTGAGCAACCCCCCGTTGGCGCGCGGGTTCGCGCCCATGCGGCGCGCCCCGCGAGGGGAGGCGTCGCGGACTGCGACCACCGGTGCTCCCCGAGCGTCGAACAGCTCCTCGGGGCGGTAGCTGCGCATCCAACGCTCGAGCAGTGCCAGCCGAACGGGGTCCTCCTTCACGCCGGGGATGGGCACCTGGTGCGCCCGCCACGAGCCCTCCAGTTTGTGGCCGTCGACCTCGGCGGGCGCGGTCCAGCCCTTTGGTGCGCGGAGCACGATCATCGGCCACCGCGGACGCAAGGCCACCCGGGAGCGGCGCGCCTCGGCCTGGGCACCGCGGATCTCCTCCACGCAGCGATCGACGGTTGCCGCCATCGCCTGGTGCATTGAGACCGCGTCGGACCCCTCCACGAAGAACGGCGTCCACCCGTTGCCCCGCAGCAGCTCGCGGAGCTCCTCCGCCGTGATGCGCGACAGGAGCGTGGGGTTGTTGATCTTGTAGCCATTGAGGGAAAGGACTGGAAGGACGGCCCCGTCGCGGAGCGGGTTCAGGAACTTGTTCACGTGCCAGGACGTGGCGAGCGGGCCGGTCTCGGCCTCGCCGTCGCCCACCACCGCCGTCACTATGAGCTCGGGGTTGTCAAAGGCAGCACCACACGCGTGAGAGAGCACGTACCCGAGCTCACCGCCCTCGTGAATGGAACCGGGCGTCGCCGGTGTGCAGTGGCTCCCAATCCCTCCCGGGAAGGAAAACTGGCGGAAAAAGTTGCCCAGCCCCTCTTCGTCCAGGCTCTTGTCCGGGTAGACTTCGGAATAGGTCCCCTCCAGGTAGACCGGCCCGAGCACGCCGGGGGCGCCATGCCCCGGGCCTGCCAGGAAAAGGACGTCGAGGTTTCTGGCTCGGATCACGCGATTCAGATGGGCGTAGACGAAGGACAGGGCCGGGCTCGCGCCCCAGTGGCCGAGAAGTCGGCTCTTCACGTGCTCGGGCCGGAGAGGCTCCCGCAACAGCGGGTTGTCCCGAAGGTAGATCATGCCGAGCGAGAGGAAATTGCAGGCACGCCAGAAGGCGTCGATGCGCTGCAGCTCCTCCGGGGCGAGCGGCTCCCCCTTCGCCGTCGCTCGGGCCGGTCCGAATGCGGACGGGACAGTGGGTTCCTCGGGACTCGACGCGACGTACGCCACGGCTCTTCCTTCCTTTCCCGGCTCCGGCCCCAGTAGCCGACGTGCGTGTCGGGCGATCATCCGCTCTTCGTCCGTGCGCATAACCCAGGCGGATACCCCACTTCGCTCCGTGCTGATGCGCGGGCCGCCCGACCCATTGGCGGCGACGTCGAGTTCGAGCCCGAGCCAGGCCGCGTCACGGCAAACCCGCTCGCGGATGACAGTGGAGTTCTCGCCGATGCCGCCCGTAAAGACGACGGCCTCGAGTCCTCCAAGCGCCGCCGCCAGCGATCCCAGCTCGCGCGCGATCCGGTACACGAAAAGGTCCACCGCGAGTTTCGCCTGAGGGTCTTGCGACGCGAGCAGCGCGCGCATGTCACTCGAGATCCCGGACACGCCGAGGAGTCCCGACTGGTCGTAGAGGAGGTGCTCGACCGTCCCCACGTCCATGCCGCGTTCGCGCGCCAGCCAGAGGACTACACCTGGGTCGATAGTGCCGCACCGCGTCCCCATGCAGAGGCCGTCGAGCACGCTGAAGCCCATGGTGGTGGCAACGCTGCGACCGTCGCGGAGTGCGCACATGCTCGCCCCGTTGCCGAGATGCATGGCCACGGTCCGGCCGCTAGCGGCGGCGGGGGCGATCACGCGCAGCGCATCGGCTACGTACTCGTAAGAGAGGCCGTGAAACCCGTACCGCCTCACGCCGGCCGCGTAGAACTCCTCCGGCAGGGCGAAGCGCTCGGCGACGGGCGCCGCAGTCCGGTGGAAAGCCGTGTCGAAGCACGCCACCTGTGGCAGCGCTGGGTCGATCTCCCGCAGCAGGCGGATGGAGCTGAGGGCGTGCGGCTGGTGCAGGGGCGCGAGCGGGACCAGCGACTGCAGCCGCGCGAGGACAGTCTCGTCGATCCGTACTGGGCCGCTGAACTTGGTGCCGCCGTGCACCACGCGGTGCCCTACCCCGGAGAGGTTTGCACTACCAAGCGCGTCGGCGACGACGTCAAGAAGCGCTCGGAGAGCGGTGGCGCGGCTCACGTATGCGCTCCGAGGCCAATGATGCTCCGCCACCAACTGGCCGTCCCGACGCCAGGCGACGAGGTGGCCGGCCTCCTCCGCCTCGACGTTTTCCACTTGGCCGGCGAACTCCGACGCGACGTCCTCCTCCCGCTCGAGGAAGAGCGAGAACTTGATCGAGGACGAGCCCGCGTTCAGGACCAGGATTCTGTCTAGCACCGCGCTCCGCCTACTCATGGCACCCTTGAGGCCCCGCTGTAGTCGGGTGCGGTGAGAGTATCGCCCAGGTCACCAACGCTGGTAAGGCCCGGGGTGGGCCGGCCCTCGGAGGCGTCTTGCCGGGAACCTCGTCCCGCAGGCTGGCCTTGAGCGATAGTGAGTTCACCGGGAACCGTCGGAGGCACCAACCAGAGGTAGGGCGACCGTGCGGAGTCGGCGCGATCCGCGGCCTGTGGAGCCCGAACTCGGCGGCAGCGTCGCGTCTCGATGCCAACAAGGGGCACGCCCTGGCCCCCTCGCTCTAGCCCGCTGCCACTGATGGCGTTGCGATTCTGACGAAGAGCGCTCCCCACAACGCGACGCTCACGGGGGGTCCCACGGGATGAGCACGCCTAGCCTCCAACCTCCCCCATAGCCACGCTTCATGCAAAGACTACGGGAACCGAGCCGTAATGAACGCGCCGATACCTCTGCTGGCGAGGATGACGACGAGCGCTGCGGATAAGTGTTTTGCCCAGTGAAGGCCTCGCGTGACTCGAGCGGCCGCTCGGATTCTTGATAGACGTGCACGCTGAGCGCGTCGGTCAGGTTGTCCGCAAGTGCGACGATCTACAACCCGCTCACGATAGTGGATTTCGTCGCGGTCGCCGCATCCAGGCCGAAGATCAGCGCCACGCTTGTCACGATCGCCGCCGTGCCGCCAAGACTGACGTTTCCGATCTTCATTACCTGCCTCTTTCGGCCGAAGCCTCGTAGTCGTGCAACGGCGCTCCGAGACATGGGATCTGCACCCATCTGCACCCACATCATTCCGGTTCCATTCTTCCGCACGCACTCATGGCGTCTCTAAGATAAGCCGCGCGCCGCGCCTTGGCGTGGAGTAGTGCAACGTGCCGCGGGCAGGTTGTCCGTCGCACCGAGAGCGGTGCTTTTTCCCCCCAGCCTCCGGCGCTCTCGCACCAGGAACCACAGCGCCATGAGGCTTGCTGTCATGTGGTGATGCCAGCCACGCCAGGCGCGTACCTCGTGGTGGTCGAGCCCTACCCTCGCCCTTGGCGTTCTCAAAGGCCTCCTCGACGAGGTGCCGCCGCGAGGCGGCGCGGACGAGTTCCTCGAGAGGCGTGTGCCCCGGCGCGTTGGACACGCTGTTCGTCCACTCCCGTGACGTCGACTATCGCGCCGCCCCACGCGTAGCACCCTTGTGGGGACGTGGGCGTTCGAGGCTATGGCCCGCGACCGAGCCGGTGGTAGCAAGTAGGATGGTGTGGTCCCACACACGTTTGTGAGGAACTAAACATGCGCATGCCCGCTCTTCGCGTAGCCCTGCTCTACGCTGCGATAGTTGTCGGCGCACCGGCTAACGCGCAGCAGCAGTCACAGCAGAACCCGCTCGACGTCGTGCCGGACAAGATGCCTTTCGACGTCCCCTATGGCGCGCCCATCACCCTCTCTCGGGCCCGGGCGGTCATCGCCGCGGCCGAAGCGGAAGCGGCCAAGCACGGCTGGAAGATGAACATCGCCGTCGTCGACTCTGGAGCCAACCTCGTCGCTTTTGCGCGCATGGACGCTGCCCAACTGGCTTCGATTGCGATCTCCGAGCACAAGGCGCGCGCTGCGGCGACGTTCCGGCGGGAGACCAAAGTGTTCGAGGGCGGAATCCAGGGTGGGTTTGGTTACTTGGTGACGCTGGATGGAGTAATCGGCTCGCGCGGAGGCATTCCGTTGGTTGAAGGCGGCAAGCTAGTCGGAGCGATTGGTGTCTCCGGCGGAACGGGCTCACAGGACGAGGTTGTGGCCAAGGCCGGCGCCGCCGTCGCAAGCGTTGCCGCCAGCAAGTAATTCGGACCGCGGAGCGTAGCGAGGGGCATCGGACGGCGCCCTGAGGCGCGCCGTACCGGGCTCTCGTGACCGTTTGCTTGGATCAGTCTCTGTCGGCCGTCAATGACCAATAGTCCGACACGGGGCTATGCCCGCTGGGTTTCGTTGGCATTGGGGCTGGCACTGTTGGTCACCGTAGTAATATTCGTTTCGCACCACGGTGAGGAAATGGCCTTTGCACGCTTGGTGTTTCACGCTCGGCCGGCATGGTTACTTTTCGGCCTGTTGTTCCAGGCGGGAACTTACGCGGCGGACGCCCGGATCTGGCAGCAAGTCCTTCGCCGCGCGAATGTCGCGAAGCCGCTCCGCTCCTATGTCGGCCTTGGGTTGGCGAAGCCGTTCATTGGACCAGGCTATCCCCAGCGGAGGCCTGAGCGGCACCTTGCTCATAGTCCGTGGACTGGGCCGACGGGGCGTGCCGCGCGGTGGCATTATGGCAGCCGTAGTCATTGACCTCGTGAGCTATTACGCCACCTACGGTTTGGCTCTGGGAGCAGCTTTCGGCGTCATTGGGGCATACGGCGATACCGCAACCCTTCTTTGGGTGAGCCGCGGCCGGCGTCTGCCGGGTTGGCTCGAACGGCTGCCGCTCCTCAGCCCAGCGCTGCGAGCACTGGAGGAGGCCACCCCGGGCATTGCCCACAACGGTTCCCTGATTGCTCAGTGCGCCAGCCTCCAGCTTGCAATCGTGGCGTTCGACGCCGGGACGCTCTGGGCCATGCTCTGGGCTCTCGGCGTAGCCGTAAATCCCATGCCGGTTTTCGCAAGCTTCATGCTCTCGACGCTGCGCTCGCACGCTTGGCGTGGCGCCTGGAGTGCTCGGGGTCTTCGAAGCGACATTCGTGGCAACACTAAAACTCATCGGGGTGCGGCTCGGCGCCTGACTCGCCGCAACACTTCTTTTTCGAGGCTTTAGCTTCTGGGTGCCCATGGTTCCCGGGCTGATATTTTCGCGGCGTGAAACTCGCTCTCTCCGAGAAGCGGGTACGGGAACGACTGGGTAATGAAGTCCTTTTGCCCAGGCACCGGGAGGTGCAGGACGGGAACCTAATTTAGTCGGGGTCTTCGACCTGGTGGTCCACGACGGTCGTTTCCACACGATCGTCGAGAGCAAGACCAGTTCCAGGAAGTACGGCGATGACCGGATCGGTTGGGACATCCATCGGACTGGCCATCAGTTCGCCGCGAAGGAGTTCGGGGACGTGGGCGTGCAGTACGACGTAGCGACCAAGGCCAAGACCTCGGCCTTCAGGTGATCGACCTTTAGCGCTCGGCGGAGTGGGCTAGGCGAGGGCTAGGCTTCGGCGGCGGTCAGGAAGAGATCCACCGCCGCCAAAGGGGCTAGGCGGGGGGTCGCGTCACTACCGTTGCAGAGTGCTTTAACGGATCGCGCGCACGGCGGCAAACGCCACCGCGAAATGGCAGATCGCTGCAACGATCACCAGCGCGTGGAATACTTCATGGTAGCCGAAGACGCGCGGCCACGGGTTTGGACGACGTATCGCGTAGACAGCCGCGCCGACCGTGTAGGCGATGCCGCCAGCCGCGAGGAGCCTGAGCCCGCCCGGCCCGACCGCGGTACGCACAGCCGGCAGGACCGGCAAGACGACCCAGCCGAGAGCGACGTACAGTAGGACCGCGACGGTCTTGGGTGCGTGTACCCAAAGGACGGATCGCGCAATACCGAGCGCGGCGCCGATCCAGACCGCCGCGAGCAACACCGTGCCGAGGCGTCCGCCCAGGAGCAAGCAAAGCGGGGTGTACGTCCCGGCGATGAGCAGGAAGATGGCGGAGTGATCCAGCCGCCGCATCCAGGATCGCACCCGCGGAGACCAGGTCGGCCGGTGGTACGTTGCGCTCACCGCGAATAACGCGAAGAGGGTGGCGCCGTAGGTGTGCGCAGCAGCGCGGGCCCCCGCGTTCGGGGCCACAACCGCGAGCACTGCCCAGCCAAGCAGCGCTGCGACGGCCGCGACTTCGTGCGATACCCCGCGGAACAGTGGCTTGGCGGGTACCTTCTCCACTTCAGTCCGCATGGAATTCACTATGGTGTTTCCTTGTCACGCCCTCGTCACGGCGGCGGAGGTAAAGCGGCCTCGCGGTGGCGCAACGCCCCCGGTACGCGACCGCGTCCCTTTTCGAGGCAAACCGCCTCCCGAGCCGTGCACCTCGGGACGCGGGATTGAAACACCGCTTAGCTCGAGCGCGAGGAGCCGATACCTTAGTCTCCTCGCCTTCACTCGAGTTGCTGCCCAGGCCCCGGTAATGTGAGCGCCTAGCCCTCCACTCGAATTGCCGCGCGTACTCGCGCGTGACTGGAACCCGCACCGGTACCTCTCTACGGCACGAACGTCTGCGTACTAATCAATGCGTGGCCTTGCGGGACCCCACTCCGGTAAGGCGCCGTCTCGCCCGGGTCGCCGGGCGGCGAAATCGATTCGATCAGGGGGGCTGGAGGAAGAGCCGCTGCAGGCCGCCCCGATCCAGCCAGGTAAGCGGGCCGGATGGCTCCCCGGCGGAGGCACGTGTCCCCGCGGTAACGGAGAGCACGGCGCCGAGCGCGAGGAGGGCATGCCCTGCTAGCCGGGTCGCCTGTCAGGGAAGGACTCTCCCGCGCGCCACTGCCGCACGGGCCCGTCTGCATCCGCTGGCGCTCCTCGCGGAAGCCGTCCTCAACCCGACAAGTCTCGCTCCCCGACGCGAGGTGTCAACGACTAGGCTCTCCCAGCATCGTCGCAAGGGTGATGACAACGACCCATCGCGTGCGACGCTCGCCTTCGTGAACTTCGCCCGCGTAGTCGTGACGGCGCCTCCAGGCCTCCGAGTGGGGTGGATCGCACTCCTAGGCAGGGCTTCCATCGCGAACCCGTCCAACCGCGAGCAGGATTCCGTAGATGATGGCCTCCGGCCGTGGGGGGCAGCCGGGGATGAAGACGTCGACCGGAAGGATTTCGGCCACGCCGCCGGAGCTTGCATAACTCCGTCCGACAATACCGCCCGAGGACGCGCAGGCACCGACGGCGATGACCACCCGAGGTTCAGGCACCGCCTCGTAGGTTCGTCGGACCGCCACCTCCAGGTTCCGGGTCACAGGTCCGGTAACGAGGACGCCATCCGCGTGGCGCGGCGAGGCGACGAAATCGACGCCGAGACGCCGAACATCGTACACGGGGTTCAGGAGCGCCGTTAGCTCCCAGTCGCAGGCGTTGCACGACCCCGAGTCAAGGTGACGGAGATGAAGCGATCGCCCGAGTGTGCGGCGGATCCGGTCCGCCACTTCCGGGCCGGGCGGTGGAGGAGGCAGCACGAAAGCATGCCCGTCCAGGCCGCGCTCGACCTCGATGATGAGGCTCTTGCGACTCCGCGTGGCCAGCTCGATATCGCGGCAAATCTCGATCGAACCGCCTGCCGAGGCTTCGGCACAGCGCCCGCAGCAAAGGCAGCGAGCGAGATCGATCGAGTAGCGCGGCTGCCCACCCCCGCCGGCGATGGCGCCTGACGGACAGACCGATGCGGGCGCGAGCGCATCGAACGCAGAGCTGGTGCGAATCCGCGGCGCGCCGCGGAACCGCTCCGGGACCTGTGCCGGCTCCTCGGGGTAGCGGATCGTCACCACCCCGGTGCGAAGGCTCCTCAGGAGGGCGGTCAGCATGGAATCGTCACCGGTCCGTGCACGAGTAGCAGAGTTCGAAGCTCTTGTTCACGAGGGGAAAGTCGGGAACGATTGCACTCTGAGCGGCGATCGGGACGGCGGGCCAGTTGGCGTAGCTTGCCGATCGCAAATGGTACCGATCAATCCGGCCGGCTTCGTCCGAACGGAGCCAGTGAATAGCGGCGCCGCGCGGCGACTCAATCGAAGCAAGACCGATGCGCCACGCGGGGAGCACTCCGGGCATCGCCGTCCGGATCGGGCCGGCTGGCATACTTTCCAGCATGACGCGGATGAGCCGGAGCGACTCATACACTTCGGTCGCGCGCACTCTCACCCGAGCGTGGACGTCGCTGTTGAAGTCGGTTGCCACAGAGACGTCAAGCCCGCTCTCACTCGCGTACGCGGCATGGGGATGGTCACGCCGTGCGTCGCGGTCAACGCCGCTCGCGCGCGCAGCAATCCCCGTAACTCCGAGCGCGATCGCGTCCTGCAGGGGGAGCAGCCCGGTCGCGTCCAGACGGTCCGTAACCGTTGGGTTGTTCTCGATCCGCTCCATGAGGCTCGCGAGCGCCTCAGAGGTGGCCGCCATTGCCGTCTCGATTGAGCGAGCCAGCTCCGCTGTGAGGTCTAGGTTGACCCCGCCCGGCGCCACGAAGCCCCGCAGGAACCGATGGCCTGTCAGGTGCTCGTTGAGCTGCTGGAGCGCCTCCTTCATCCGGAGGCCGGCGGAGGTACCGTAGTGGTAGCTCGCCCCGGCAAGGATATTGCCGATGTCTCCGACGTGGTTGTAGACCCGCTCGAGCTCTAACGCGAGGGTGCGCAACACACGCGCGCGCCGCGGCACCTCGAGCTCGGCGACCTGCTCGCTAGCCTCGCAGAACCCGAGCCCGTGCGAGAGCGAGCACACGCCACACATCCGTTCGGCCACGTAGAATGCGTCGTCGACCGAGAGTCCCTCGATCCGTTTCTCGAGCCCCCGATGGGTGTAGAAAAGGCGCGGCTCGAGATAAAGCACTGACTCACCTACCGTGCTGAAGCGGAAGTGACCTGGCTCGATGATGCCCGCGTGAATCGGACCCACCGGTACCTCGAACACACCCTCTCCATCGACAACTAGGTGTGGGAACTCTTCGGCGGGCTCGACCGGCGGGCGAAAGCTTGCGTCGAATCGCTTTCGCAGCGGATGGAGGCCTTTCGGCCAGCCGTCGTGAACGACTAGGGGCTTCGGGTCGGGATGGCCCACAAACACGATTCCGAATAGATCGTTTGCCTCGCGCTCGTGCCAGCTCGCAGCGGGGACCTGTGGGGTGATGGAGGGCAGCTCCGGCCGCTTGGGATCGAGTGAGAGCATGAGGGTGACAAAGACGTCCGGGAGCGCTCCAGCCCCTTTGGCCGGCTCGAATACGTAGCGCACTTTCACGTCCCGGTCGTCCGTCGTCTCGTCGTCTGTCGCCGCCACTGTCGCGAGGGCCATACCGGCAGCGCAGAGTTGCACGGCGGCGGCGGGCAGACCCTCAGTTCGATGGAGCCGGATCGTGAGATCACCCTGGCGCGGGCCCCGCTCGAAGCCGCCCTGGCCGGCGAGCCGCGCGCGCACGTCGTCGAGTACGGCGATCGGGTCAGCCAACGATTACCTCCGTGGCAGCCGTGAGCAAGCGGTCAACTCGTGGCGGGATCCAGACCCCTAGGAGCACCATTACGCTCGCGAGTAATGCCGTGGCCAAAAGCAGCGTGGGGGCTTCGCGGCCGCGGTCAGCGTTCGAGTCCGCCGTTCCGAACACCATCTGACCGACGTGGTGAATGAGTCCGGCGAAGATGACCACGACCATCGCGAGGAACACCGCCACGGCCACGAAGTGGCCTGTGGCGATGCCGGCCCGGATGACCATGAGTTCGCTGATGAAAATGGAGAACGGTGGCGTGCCGGCGAGCGAGAACGCGCCCATGAGAAACAGGGTGCCGGCGATGGGCGCAATCCCTAGAAAGCCCTTCATGAGGCGCATGTCGCGAGTGTTGTACCGGCTCATCGCGTCTCCCCCGATGAGGAATGCGAGGGCTTTCGTCACGCCGTGGTTGATCGCGTGTAGGAGCGCTCCGTACGTTCCTAGGCGGCCGCCGAATCCCAGCCCGAGGGCGATGATACCGACGTGCTCGACGCTGTGGTAGCCAAGCAGCCGCTTGAGATCGTGCTGGACGATGATAAAGGGCGTCGCAACGACGACGGAGACGAGGCCGAAGATGAGCAGGACGCCTTGGCTGAACTCAGGACCGCAAGCCCCGCGCGCGATCGTGTGAAAGCGAATAATCCCGAAGAGGGCACACTTGATGAGCGCCCCCGAGAGTAGGGCGGAGACCGGCGTGGGTGCCTGGCTATGGGCGTCAGGAAGCCACATGTGTAGCGGCGCGAGCCCCGCCTTCGTCCCGTAGCCCACCATCACAAAGATGAAGCCGATGCGGATGATGCCTGGATCGAGCCGGGGAGCGATGGCGGCGATGCTCGACCAGTTCATCGCGCCGCGAAAGACCCCACCCTGCGCGTGCGCGGCCGCTCCGTACACGAGCACCGTGCCGAAGAGGCCGAACGAAATGCCTATGGTGGTGACGATGATGTATTTCCACGCTGCCTCGAGCCCGTTCTTGTCACCATGGAAGCCAACGAGGAGCGCCGACGTAATGGTCGTACCCTCCATCGCGATCCAGAGGATCCCGAGGTTGTCCGCCAACACCGTGATGAGCATGGTGGCGACGAAGCCCTGGACGAGCGGGTAGTAGTAGCGGAGCCGGTCCGCGCGAATCTGACCGTGGGCGACCTCCTGGCGCATCCAGCCGACGGTGGCGACGGACACGGCCATAGCGAGGAGGCCGATGAGAAGCAGGAACACCACCGCAACTTCGTCGGCACGGAAGATCCCGAGTGCGCTCACCGAGCCGGTCCTGGAAACGGTACGCGCCACTGCGAGCGTGAGCCCCAGAACGGCGAGCGAGCCCGCCACATCAAGTGCGGCCAGGAGGCGAGGACTGCGCACAAGCAGCATGACAAGCCCGACGGCGAACGGAACAAGCGGGGTGACCCAAAGCAGGTGTGCGCTCATCGTCAGCCCTTGAGGCTCTCTAGATCGGCAATGTCCGTATCCACGCTCGAACGGACCCGCAGGACGAGGATGCCCATGACAAGGGCTCCGAGGACGACGTCAAGGACAATGCCGATCTCGATGATGAGAGGCATCCCCTGGCTGATCGCCATAGCGGTAAAGAAGATGCCGTTCTCGGAGGCGAACAAACCCACCATCTGGACGAGCGCCTTCCTACGTGACGCCATCACGAGCACGCCGATGAGAATGAGCGTCAATCCCACCGGCAGGGCGTTCCCCGTGATCGCCTGGCGGACCGAGCCGAGCGAGGCGTTTAGGTGGAACGCGAGCACGACGATGCCAGCTGCGATGGTGAAGGTGACGTGACTCGGGATCACTGGCTCGATCTCGCGCGCAATCTGGAGCCGCCTGACGACCCGGATGAGAAGCCACGGCAGGAGCATAGCCTTCGCGAGGATCGTGATGCCCGCGATGACCCACAGATCGACGTTGCCCGTGGCCGCAGCAAGGACGGCGCCGGCGATGCCGAGAAAGACGGCCTGTGCGGCCACCGCGTAGATCGCGCGAAATAGTTGTCCCGCGGCGAGGATGAGCAGCATCGTAAAGAGGAGCAGCGCCCCCAGCACGTCGATGAGGCGAGTGGCCAGCTCGACGCTCATAGGATTCTCAGTGCCAGCGCCAGGAAGGCGCAAACGAGTCCGAGCCCAAGGAACTGCGGTACCCGGAAGAAGCGAAGCTTGGCGTACGAGGACTCGACGAGGCCGAGGAACGTCGCCAGCACAAGCACCTTTCCTGCAAAAGCAGCGGTAGCGAGCGCGATCTCCGCCGGCGCGGTGCCCCGCGCCAGGCCGAGTGGAAGGAAGAGGGCCGCAACGAGGGTGAGGGTTACAAGCTGCTTCGTGTGCGTCGCGAGCACGATGCAGGCAAGGCCCGGCCCAGAGTGCTCGAGCAGCATGCCCTCGTGGAGCATCGTGAGCTCGAGGTGGGTGTCCGGGTTGTCCACCGGAATCCGTCCCGTCTCGGCGAGCATCAGGATCAGCATTGCAAACAAGGCGAGCAGGTCGGGAGCCTGCCAGGCGAGCGTGAGTGTCTCGCGCCGCGCAGCGAGCATGCCCACGTCGGTGGTCCCGACCGACACGGCGATCGAAAAAACAGCCAGCATCAGGGCTGGCTCGACAAGAAGACCTACGGTCATCTCGCGCGAGGCGCCCATGCCGCCGAAGGCTCCGCCGGCGTCCAGCGCCCCGATTGCCAAGAGGAAGCGGGCCAACGCGAGAAGCGCTATGAGCAGGATCGCATCTCCGAGGGGCAGCGTTGCGGGCTGCGCAGGCGCCCACAGCACTGGCAACAGCGCGGCCGCGGTCACCGTCGCGGCGAGGACGAGCACCGGGATGGCGCGGAAGAAGGGGCTCGCGGAATCGCTCTGCACGGTACCTTTGCGCAGCAGCTTCGAGAGATCGCGGTACGGTTGCAACACGCTTGCGCCCTGGCGGCACTGCAGCCTCGCCTTTAGCTTCTGGACGAAGCCAGTTACGAGAGGCCCGAGCAGTACGATCAGCCCCGCCTGGGCGACCGCCTTCGCAATTTGCCCGGTCCCCCCCATGTCTCAGGGCCTTGCGAACAGCAGCAGCGAGACAACGAGCGTCGCTAGAACGAAGGCGATGTAGCCGTGGATCCGCCCGGTGCTGTACGTGCGAATCTCGTGCGCGCTTGCGGTGATCCATCTCTTGACCCGCGCGTAGAGCACCGTCTCGGCGAGATCGACCACCTCGCCTGCGTAGCTGAGTCGACGGACCACATACGGGGACGGCCCGATCTCCTTTTGGATGTCCCGGCGCGGTCGGTAGAGCGCGGCAAAGATCAGACGGACCGGCTTTGCGAAGGCGGTCGCCGTGTAGTCGAAACGGGCGCTCGGGGTCATCCCACAGGTCCAGGTCGGCGCGAGCCGGCGCGGCGCCTTTCTCGGCCAGCTGCGCAGGGCCCATGCCCCCACGGCGAGCAGAGCAAAAAGGGCGGCCGCAGCTGTAACCGAGATCGAGGTGGCGCCCAGGCCGTCCGGGGAGCCACCCGCCGTGAGGACGAGCGGTCCGTGTGCGGTAACGACGGCGCTCGCCCCCGCGCCCCCGAGAAGCTCGGAGGTGGGACGGTCGAGAAGCCGCATCGCCCAGCCGGGTGCCAGCCCAAGAGCGACGCACGCCCCGGCGAGCAAGAGCATCCCCGTAATCATTGGGGCAGGCGATTCGGTGGCGTGCGCGGCGTGGGCCGAGCGTGGACGGCCGAGGAAGGTGACACCGAAAGCCTTCGCGAAGCAGGTTGCCGCGAGACCACCGGTAAGAGCGAGCAGCGAGGCCGCGACGCCGGCGAGGAGGCCGGACGCGCCGCCAAGCCTGACACCTCCGAGGAGCAGCGCCTGGAAGGTCATCCACTCGCTCACGAAGCCGTTGAGCGGCGGAAGCGCCGAGATTGCCACCGCTCCCAGGAGGAAGAGCCAAGCTGTCCACGGCATTCGCCGGGCAAGGCCGCCGAGCTCCTCCATGTTGCGAACTCCGCTCCGGATTTGGACGCTGCCCGCGCCGAGGAATAAGAGCCCCTTGAACGCAGCGTGATTGAGCGTGTGCAAGAGCGCAGCCGCCAGCGCGAGCGTGGCAAGCTGGGGGGGACCCCGGTTCCCCCCGAGCAGCATCGCGAGCCCCGTGCCGATGAGGATGATGCCTACGTTCTCGACGCTGTGGAACGCGAGGAGGCGCTTGAGATCGTGCTGCTGCAGCGCGAGGAGGACGCCGATCACGGCCGACGCGCTGCCGAGGAGAAGCACCGTCCAGCCCCACGAAGCCGGCAGTGGGGCACTGACCGGGGCCAGCAGGTCGAAGCTGAAGCGGAAGATGCCGTAGAGTGCGACCTTCAGCATCACGCCCGACATGAGCGCCGAGGCGTAACTCGGCGCGGCCGGATGCGCCTTCGGCAGCCATACGTGCAGAGGCACCACGCCCGCCTTCACGCCGAAGCCCGCTAGGGCGAGCATAAAGAGGCCTGTGCGGCTCGATCCGTCGAGAGTGCGCGCAGCTGCGCGGAGCGCCGGGAAGTCGAAGCCGTGGGCGCGCTCCGCTAGCGTGAGGAACACGACGAGGAGCGCGGCCGTTCCGGCGTGCGCCATCACGAGGTAGAGAAGTCCCGCGCGCGTGCTGTCGTCATTCCGGGTGTCGCTCACGACGAGTACGTAGCTCGCGAGCGTCATGCCCTCCCATGCGAGGAGGAAAGTGACGAAGTCGCCCGCACAGCAAACCAGCGCCATGTTTCCCACGAACATGCCGAGACTGATCGTGAGGACTCCTGCGCCTTTCGGGTGAGCTTCGAGGTATGACGGAGCATAAATTGCCGCCGCGGCAGTAACGAGAGCAATGACGAGGAGGAAGAAGGCCGAGAGGCCGTCAACGGAGAGCGACATCGCGACGAAGGGAAAGAACGGCGGCAGGGCGACGTGCACCGGCGGAGTGGATCCGCCTAGGAAGCCCAGCGCTAGGACCGCCACCAACACGGCGGCGGCGAAGATCAACAGGTGTCCTAGCCAGACCGCCAAACGAGTCAAGCCTGCCGACCTCCTTTTCGGTAAGTAATCGTACTCCTATCCTTCGGTGAGTCGAGGACGGTCGGACCTTGACTGGAATCCCGTGGCACTTAGCGGAGGATGAGAGATCGTGGCTATGGACTCATGCACGGTGCTGACTGCCCTTTCGCGTCTTGTATGCATGGTTTGGCACCAGGCATTCGCGGTGCGAAATCATACATTGGAGCGTCACGGAGAGCCTCACCGAATGGTGGGTGGTCCAGCCGTTGCGGGGGTCGTTCCCCTTCGACGAGGTCAGTCGCACGTCGAGAATACCCGTTGTCCGACCTTGACACGATCTTCTCCGCCGAGGCGGTCGCTTCGATGGCCCACGCAGACGAGCTACCGGAGCCCTTGGCAAGACGGGGCGGCGGCCGCCGGGTGGAGCTTCTTAATAGCCCCTGAGGCTCGTACTTCTGGACGGCTGCCGCTACTATGTATGCGGCCGGCCGTCAGCTCTCGTAATCAACAGCGACCTTTAATTCCAGGGTCCCCATCAAGCCCAGTCTTCGCGACGTGGGAGGGTCTGGGAGGCCGTGAGCAAGGCTGCCCGTGCGGCCGTGAAGCTTCGCTCGCCGAGGTTCGGCCTGTATGATGCAGCCAGGCGCGGAGACGAATCATGCCGTTCAAAACCGACGACTTACGCATAAGAGCCATTCACGAGCTGGCACCGCCCGCTCACCTCATCCGCGAGTTCCCCTGCACGAAGAAGGCGGCCGCGCTCGTCCACGACACGCGGGAGGCGGTTCACCGCGTGTTGCACGGAATGGACGATCGGCTGGTCGTCGTGATCGGGCCCTGTTCCATCCACGACGTGGACGCCGCCAAGGACTACGCAGGCCGCCTCTTGGAGCAGCGTCAGCGCCTCGCAAGCGACCTCGAGGTGGTGATGCGCGTGTACTTCGAGAAACCGCGCACCACGGTTGGGTGGAAGGGGCTCATCAACGACCCAGGCCTCGATTGCAGCTTCGACATCAACCGCGGCCTGCGGTTAGCGCGAGAGCTTCTGCTGCACATCAACGAAATGGGACTGCCCACCGGCTGTGAGTACCTGGATATGATCACGCCACAGTACGTCGCCGACCTCGTTAGTTGGGGTGCGATCGGGGCGCGTACGACCGAGAGTCAGGTACACCGTGAGCTGGCATCGGGCCTGTCTTGCCCCGTTGGGTTCAAGAACGGTACCGACGGAAATGTCCGGATCGCGATCGACGCCATAAAGGCCGCCCAGCAACCGCATCATTTCCTTTCGGTCACCAAGGCCGGGCACTCGGCGATCGTAGCCACCCGGGGGAATGAGGACTGCCACATCATCCTTCGTGGCGGCCAAGTCCCCAACTACGATGCCCCTAGCGTCGATGCCGTGTGTCAGGCGACTGCGAAGGCTGGTTTGGCGCAACGGCTCATGATCGACGCGAGTCATGCAAATAGCGAGAAAAGGCCGGAGAGGCAAATCCCTGTCTGCGAGAACATCGCGCAGCAGATTGGTGATGGAGACGACCGCATCATCGGCGTCATGATCGAGAGTCACCTCGTCGGAGGGCGGCAGGACCTAGTGCCTGGCAGGGTACTTACCTACGGTCAGAGCATTACGGACGGTTGCCTCGGCTGGGAGGAAAGCATTCGCGTACTCGACGCACTCGCCGCGAGTGTCCGCTGCCGGCGAGTGAAGCGAGCCGGCTTCGACGCCCCGGAGACAGGCGCTAGTGGAAACCAGGACGGCTCGCACAGCTGAGGACGGCGACCTACTCCCGGCTCGTTCCGCCCCGCTGAAGTCGGGGACCGCCGGGGCCGAGTCCCCTTGAGCCGGTTTCCCCCGGCGGCGACACGAGGAGACGCCTGACGATCCCGTCGGGGGCTGGCATCCATCCGAGGAAGCCATCGTCGCGGCCGTCTCTGGCGACCAGCTTCGCCGCCTCCCGCTGTGCTAGTGCTGGGCCCGCTTACGACGTGCGTTCATCTCCTGCTGTCGCGGCTATCCATGTCTTCGGCGCCGTCGTCGTCGGGAAGCAGGCCTTCTTCCTGCGCATCAAACCGCGCGAACCGCCAGTTTCTTCGCAGCCTCGACAAAGAGCCGCAGCGGTGCAGACTGCCGCCCGCCGGAGACCATATTTCAACTCCGTGGCCATTTGCGCACGGCGTGCATGGAGACACGCCCGAACTGGGAAGTAACGGTGGTAAGGAGGCCGACAACCTCGACCTCTCCGGCTCGCTGCACTTCGTGCAGCGCCCAAGCACTGTCCTTCCCACTGCTCCAAGCGACCAAGGCTTTCGGGCGGGGCATGCGGTCTTCCTAGCTCAGTCGCCGCGCGGATGCCAGGGGCCGGGGAGCACTACACAACAACGATGGCCCACGGCGCCCGCTCTCCCTGGACGGCTCCGCCTCGAAAATCCGATTCCTGGACGTCAGCCCGCCGCTTCGCTCCCGCTTCCTTCCCACGGTCGGTCACCCTTCCGCAGTTGCGGTTCGCTTCACTTGCTGTAGCCAGCTTGTGAGAGGACTTTCACCTCCAAGGCAGGCGCCCATGCTGAACGCACGAACAGAAGAGGCCGACCCCGCGGACGGAGCCGGCCTGTTGACGGCTCAAGGCAGCTTAATAGTCGTGGTACATCTTCTCGATCGCTTTCGCGTCGTTCGTCTGGGTGAGGGCGAGCATGAGCAGCACGCGCGCCTTCTGCGGGTTCAGATTGTCGGCGACGATGGTGCCGACCTCGTCGTCGTTCACCTCGCCGTTTCGCGCCACCAGTCCGTTTCCTACCCGTGAACTACGCACGACCACCACGCCCTTCTTCACAGCGTCCTTCATGGCGGGTATCAGCTCGCTAAAGACGCTGCCGTTTCCGACGCCAGCGTGGACGATGCCCTTCGCTCCGGCCGCCACGGCCGAATCGAACATGGCCCGGCTGTTGTTGGCGTACCCGTAAACGATGTCGACGCGCGGCAAGACGCTGACGCTCATGATGTCGAAGGCGCTGTGGGTGGTGTGCTTCCGGGTCGACTCTTTGTAGAAGTACGGCTTGCCGTCCTGGATGTAACCGATGAAGCCCAGCTCGGGCGCGCGGAAGGTGTCCATGGTGGACGTGTTGGTCTTCGTCACGTCGCGAGCGTTGTTGATGACGTCGTTCATGGCCACGAGAACGCCCCTGCCCTTAGCGTCGGGGTTCCCCGCAATCAGGACGGAGTTGTAGATGTTCATCGGGCCGTCGGCGCTCATGGCCGTCGCCGGCCTCATCGCGCCGCAAACGACGACGGGCTTGTCGCTCTTCGTCACCAGGTTGAGGAAGTAAGCCGTCTCCTCGAGGGTGTCCGTGCCGTGTGTGATGACGATCCCGTCGACCTCGCCCGACGCCAGCAGCTGGTTCACTCGCTTCGCCAGCTTGAGCCAGATCTCCGAGGTCATGTTCTCGCTGCCCACCTGGGAGATCTGCTCACCGCTGACATTGGCGATGGTCTTGATCTCGGGGACGCCGGCGATGAGTTTGTCCACCGCGAGCACCGCGGAGGTGTAGCCGACCGTCTGCGTGCTAGCGCCCGCAGTCCCGGCGATGGTCCCGCCCGTCGCCAGGATCTTGATGTTAGGCAGCTTCTTCGCATCCGGCTCAGCCGCGAATGAGGCACCGGCGCTCAAGACCAAGACGCACGCGAGGCCGAGGACAGTTTGAATCCGTCTTGTCATAATTGCCTCCCTCCTTATTGGACCTTGTGACACACCCTTTCGCCATGAACCGGGGCGGCACTATTCGCCCGTTGTCGCGACGTTCACCTCCGCTGCCGGAACGAGCTGTTGGGCTGCGTTCGGGCCGAAGATCTTCGCTCCGGGTGGTATGGCCTTCTCCCAGGTCGCCACGATGGCAGTCGCCACGCAGTTCCCCACCACGTTCACACAGGTGCGGCCCATGTCCATCAGCTCGTCGATGCCGAGTAGGATGGCCACGCCCTCCAGCGGCAGGTTGAAGGCGGTGAGCGCTCCGGCCAACACCACCAGCGAGGCGCGGGGGACTCCTGCTACGCCCTTGGTAGCGATCATGAGGACGAGCATGGCTCCGATCTGCTGGCCAAGCGCCATGTGCACCCCCGCCGCCTGGGCCACGAACATGACCGCCAGCGACAAGTAGAGCGTCGAGCCGTCGAGGTTGAACGAATACCCGGTGGGGACAACGAAGGCCACGATGCGCCGCGGGATCCCCATCTCCTCCAGGACCTCCATCGCGCGCGGCAGGGCCGCGTCCGACGACGTCGTCGTGAACGCGATAATGGCGGGTTCCTTGATGCCGGAGATGAACGTTCGCATGTGCACGCGGGTGAGGAGCTTCATGGCCACGAAGAGCAGGATGAAGAACACGATCAGCGCGGCGTAGAGCGAGATCACGCACTTCATGAGCGGCAACAGCACCTTGACCCCCTTCGAGCCGAGGGTGCTGGCAAGGGCAGAGCCCACCCAGAACGGCGCGAAGCGCATGACGAAGCCGACCACTTTGAACATCGCCTCGGCACCCGCGTCCGCGAACTTCTTGATGAGCTCGGCCTTGGGACCGGCAGCGGAAACGGCCAGTCCCAAGAACAGACTGAAGATCACGATCTGCAGCACGTCGTTGCGTGCCATGGCGTCGAAGATCGAGGTGGGGAAAGCGTCCAGGACGAACTGCACCGCCGTCTTCGGCTGGGCTAGGGTCACCCCGGTGGTTTCACGCGCTAATTCCACGCCCACGCCGGGTTTGACGAGGTTCGCGGCACCTAGGCCGATGAAAAGCGCAAAAGTTGTCGCCACCTCGAACCAGATGATGGCTTTGAGCCCGAGCCGGCCGACCATCTTCGCACCCGCACCCGCCAAGCCCGCCACCAGCGTGGTGATGAGCAGTGGGCCGATGATCATCCGGATGAGGCGCAGGAACAGCTGGCCGACGGGCTTGAGCAAGATCCCGAAGGATGGGAATAGCCATCCGATCAGGCAGCCCACCACCAAGCCAATCATGATCTGATGCGTAAGGGTGATGCGGAAACGGCGCTCTTCCTGGCGAGGAGAGCTGGCCATTTATCCTCCTTGTGGAAACGTCGCGCGGCGGACTCTAGCACAGCAGGTTCTCTACCAGGCGCACCACTGCGGGTAGCGTCGGGCGGAGATCGCGCCGCACGGGGAGCCCAGGAAACGCTACAACCAATTCTCTGCGACTTCCGGTAGATTGTTCGTTCGGGCGACCAGCGGAAGCCTTTGGAACTAGGAAAGTTGGGGCAGCAACGTTAGGGCACGCTTGATCGTCGGCAAGAAGCCGCGCGCGAGTCGCTCTCGCGCCGCCGTGGGCGGGCAGCCAGCGTATGAACCGCCTAGGGAGGTCTAGAAATGGGCGAGAAAATCATCGGAGTGCTGGGAGGCATGGGGCCCGAAGCAACTCTGGATTGCTTTCGCAAGATCATTCGGAGCACGCGCGCCGAGAAGGACCAGGAGCACCTGCGAGTCCTCATCGACAGTAACACCAAGGTCCCGGACCGGACGGCCGCTATCCTAGGCAAGGGCCCGTCCCCGGTGCCCGCGCTCGTCGAGAGCGCCTCCGCACTGACTCGGGCCGGTGCCGACTTCATCATCATCCCGTGCGTATCCGCGCACGTGTTCCTGGAGGAAGTGCGAGCTCGAGTAACCATACCCATCGTCTCTTTGTTCGACGTCGTCGCCGAGGCGATCGTTCCGGCGCGCCCGCCGATCCACACAGTCGGGCTCCTTGGCACAACGGGAACGATCACGGGCGGCCTGTTCCAGAAAAGACTGGATCGCGACCGCGTCGACACCGTCGTCCCCGACTCGGCGGATCAGGAGCGCGTGATGTCGGCGATCTATGACATCAAGAGCGCGGCGCCCGAGCGGCCGCGATCCGCCATGACGAGCGATTTGGTCTCCGTCGCGAAGACCTTGATCGCGCGCGGGGCGCAGGCCATCGTGGCCGGGTGCACGGAGATTCCGCTCGCCTTGAGCCAGGAGGACCTGCTGGTGCCTTACTTCGACTCGGTGCTGGTCCTAGCGCGCGCCGCGGTGGCCCGCTCCGGGGGCCGCCTCGCCTGAAGGCCGTGTTGAGCGTTTCCGCTGGGTGGTCTGCAAAGGGAGGGTGACAGACGAGGCTCCTCGCAGCCAGCTAGCGTGCCTGGACGCATCTCGATGGGGATCGACGAGGGAGCGCTAGCTTCCCTCACCCCAGACATCTTCATTACAGCGGGCGCGCAAGGCGGCGCGCCGCGGTCTAAGGTCGAGGACATCCTCCGGCGCGCGGTTGACCAGGCTGCGGCCCTGCGCGGCGAGGCCGCGTGACCTCCATCGCAAAGACCACTTTTTGAAACCGTGGCGCCACTTATCGAACCACACCATTTCGCCCGCTAGCAGTCGTAGTTCACCAATTCTCGACCAGTGACGTGACCGAGCCGGTAGGTTGACGGCCCACGCTTCACGGGGGAGGGCTCCTCTGAGAGAATCTAGGGCGTGGTTGAGGAGCGTCCCGCTAGCTCGACCGGCCTCTGAAGACGCGACCTGCCGCTGGCTTCGTCACCGGTTCCGTCGCAGCGGTAGGGTCGCCAAGAACAGCGTCGCAGCGACGGTGATGATGACCGGACCAGGGGGACGCCCGAGGCGAGCCGCGACGGCCTCGCCGACCAGAGTTGAGAAGACCGCGACGCCGACCGAGATGGCCAGCATCTCCGAGAGACTCCTCGCCAGGTGCTTCGCCGTGGCGGCGGGGATGATGACGAGCGAGCCCATCAGCAAAACGCCCAGATACCGCAAACCGAGTGCCACGGTCATCGCGAAGGCGAGGAGATAGAGCAGTTCCACCCGGGTTACCCGGACGCCCGCCGTACGGGCGAGGTCAGCGGATACCAGGGAGATGACCAAGCGGTGACGCGCGGCCAGGACGAAGACTACTATGGCCGCTGCGCCGACAAGCCCCAGACACACCTCCCAGACGCCGAGTGCACCCGGCGATCCTAGCAAGGCGTCGACTAGCTCCTCACCGGTCGCGAGCAGACTCCCGATCGCGAGCGCAAGTGAGAAGACCACACCAACGATCGTCTCGGTCGAGATAGCTGTCCGTTGCTCCAGGCCCCAGACGAGGAGTGTCCCGAGCCCCAGCGCCGCTACAGCTCCGAGTGCCGGGTGGACATGGAACGCCAGCGCGATTCCGATTCCGGGAAGCGCGACATGGGAGAGTGCGTCTGAGGCAAGCGACATCCGCCTCATAACCGCAAAACAGCCAACGAGTCCCGCGGCCACCGCCATGCCGACCGACAGGGCGATCCCGCTAATCCCCTCACTCATGTTGGTGGTACCTGAGCGGCGCGCCGTAGAGCTGCTCGATGGACGCGGGCGTAAGGACCTCCGTCGGCGGCCCGAAGCAGGGCCGCTCGCGCGAGAGGCAGAGCACGTTGGTCGCGTGGCGATAGACGACGCTGAGCTCGTGAGAGATGAGTAGGAGCGTGAGTCCTTCGGCCTGCTGGAGCCGATGGATCATGATGTACAGCTGCTCCTGGCCTGGCTCATCGACGCCGGCCGTCGGCTCATCGAAAAGGAGGACGGTGGGCCTCCCTATGAGGGCTATGGCGAGCAGGAGTCGCTGAAACTGCCCCCCCGAGAGTGTCCCGATACGACGCGAGGCTTGCGATGGCGCCAAACTGACGTGCTCCAGCGCGCGAGCGATCTCGAGGCCACCCGCACGAACGACCGCCGCCTTGGCAGCAAGGAGATCGTTCCCGCTCACCGGCAGGTCCCGTTGTATATCGAGCTTCTGTGGCACGTATCCGATGCGCGTCGCAGGTGCCCAGCGAATCTGGCCCTGGTGCGGGATGGCACCGACGAGTGCTCGGAACAGGACCGTCTTCCCGGAACCATTAGGTCCAATGACGGCGAGTGCGCTTCCACTCGGGACACGGAAGCTAAGGTCGTGGATCACGGCGGTGGCACTGAAGGCGACTGAGAGGTGCTCAACCTCGAGAGCGTTGCCCATGCAGCCAGACTAGAGCGTCGTGGCTGAAGTAGACAAGGCTGCGTCCGGCTCGGGTGTGGCGAGGTGTGCCACGGCAGTGAGCGGAAGCAACAGGGGACGACCTCGGCGTCGATCCTGGGCCCCCTTTTTGTCGATAGGTTGCCGCGGCCAGGTGGTCCGCCCGGGCCATAGGCGAGATCGAGCTGAGGGTGCTGCTCTCTAGTCCGGCAGTGTACCGACGCGTGTCCGCCTCTGGGAAGCACCCGAACGATGACTGCCGGCCACGATCGCGCCCGCATCCCCGTGAGATGTGGATCCCAGGCCGGGATCGAAGAGGGCTCTTGCGGGAGAGGAAGGACCTTACTATCGTGGCGCGATGCCGCGGTTCGAAGAGGTAACTAGACCGCGCCGGCTCTTTGCGGCCGGCTTGGCGTCGTTGCTCGTAGCTGGCCAGCTGGGCATCTCCGCACACTTTTTGCTCGTTAGGGTTAGGCATTTCAATGCCAGTCACTTAGCGACCTTCCGCCGTAGCTTCGGGCGCTTGCGTGGGTAGCTGCTCATCTTCACCTTGACTGTTCGCGGATATGATCGCTCGCGGCGTGACGGCAAGATGAGGCGGGTGAGCTTCGCGCGAAGATTCCGTAGGTGCTTAGGAATGGCTCCAGGGGAGGCGACGGCGCACCAGAGCCACTTTGCGTCGACAAAACTGGGCCGGCGAAGCCCACCCAGCCGCGCCCGGCTCTGAGCGGGCCCATGCAAGCGAGAGCCGCTCGAGCGCACAACGCGTCGGCTTGCTACGCATGTCCCATCATCCGGAGGGTCAGGTCGCCTCCTCGTCCTTATTAATCTGCTCCGCCATATAGTTCTGAAGTCCCACTTGCTGAATGAGCGTGAGCTGAGCCTCGAGCCAGTTGGCGTGCTCTTCTTCATCCTCGAGAATGTCCTCGAGCAATTCCGCAGTGCCGTTGTCACCCTCGGCCCGGCCCAGCGCGATGCCTTGGTTGAGAAGCGGGATCGCCTTCCGTTCCAGCTCGAGATCGAGGTGGAGTTGCTCGTCGACGCTCTCGCCAGTCGTTATCGTCCCGATCCGCTGCACGTTGGGCAGTCCCTCGAGATACAGGATGCGCTCGATGAGCTTGTCGGCATGCTTCATCTCGTCGATCGATTCGTCTCTAACCTTGTGCCACAGGCGTTCGTAACCCCAGTTCTCACACATCCGGGCATGGAGGAAGTACTGGTTGATGGCGGTGAGTTCGTTCGTCAGCACCTGGTTGAGAAGGTCGATGACCTTCGCGCTGCCCTTCATTCGGCTTCTCCTTCCGTTGAACTACCTCGCTGTGGCACCGCAAGAGGTGCGCGTCTCATCTCTACAGGGCTCTGCGACCGAGAGACTACCTCTGCACTCCATCCACGCGCTCGGTTTTTCGCTCATGACTTGACCGCCGCCCCCTCTGGATCGCTCTTCGGCCGATTCCACCACCCACCACCGAGCGCCTGAAACAGAGCCGCCGTGTCGGCATAGCGGTTCGCCAGAGCCTGCACCTTGGCCATCACCGCCTGTTGATAGGTCTGTTCCGCGTTGAGTAGCGCCAGATAGCTGATATCGCCCAGTGCTAGCTGGGTTCGAGTGATCGCGAGGCTTTTTTCGGCTGCACGCTCCGCATCGACGGCTGCCTTGAGGGCCTCGGCGTCGCACCGAATGGCGTGAAGCGTGTCGGCCACGTTCTGGAAGGCGGTGAGCACCGTGCCCCGGTATTGCGCCAGGGCGCCGCTCAGCGCCGCCTCGGCGGCCAGTTGCCGGTGCAGGAGTGTGCCTCCCTCAAAGATTGGCTGCGTGATGCTGCCGGCCAGGGCCCAGAGGCCCGAGCCCGGCGTGAACAGCTGAGTGATCGCCGTGGCGGCCGAGCCCAGATCGGCCGACAACGTGACGTTAGGAAGCCGATTCGCGATGGCTACGCCGACGTCTGCAGTTGCCGAATGTAGGAGCTCCTCTGCCGCCCGAACGTCAGGCCGCTGCTCGATGAGCTTGGCGGGAAGGCTCAAAGGCAATTCTTGCGGGAGATCCAGGGAGGCGAAGTCGAACTGCGCATCGATAACCTCGCTCGGGAACTGTCCGGCAAGCCGCGCAAGCATGTCCCGCTCTTGCGCCATTTGCTTGTCCAGAGGCGGAAGCATCATCCGCGTCTGAGCGAGGGCCGCCTCCTGGGCCAGCACGTCGACCTCGGCCACCTGCCCAGCGTCGTATTGCTGCTGGAGAAGCCGAAGACACTGCTCTTGAATCTCGATGAGCCGCTTCTCTGCCGCGATCTGGCCGCGAAGCGCCGCCTCCCCCACCGCCGCGCTCACGACGTTCGAGGTGAGGGTCAGGTATGCCGCCTCCAGTTGAAAGCGCTGATAGTCCGCCTGTGCCTCGAGGGACTCGACCTGACGACGCGCGCCGCCAAAGACGTCGATGGTGTATCCCACGGAAACCTGCGCCGTGTGGAGAGTGTAGATGTTACTCCCCGAAGCGAGCGGGCTCGTGAGAACGGCCGGCACTCCCTGGCGCGTAGGGTTGAAGCTGGCTTCGACGCTGGGGAAGAACGCTCCACGCTGGGCGGCTGCGATTTCGCTAGCGTTTCGCAGCGCGGCCTGGGCGGCTTCCATGTCCGGGTTCGCCTTAAGCGCCCGCTCGATCAGGTCGTTCAACGCCTTCGAATGAAAGAGCGTCCACCATTGACTCGGGATGTCCATCTGCCGCACGACAGCCTGTGCTTCTCCACCTTTCATCTCGGCCGACGCGGTCTTTGAAGGTTCGGGCTCGGCGGTGTAGCGAGCGACCTCCGGCGCTGCCAGGCGATGGAAGTCGGGCCCCACCGCGCATCCCAGGGGGCCGGCGAATACCGCCAAGGCAGCAAACCAGGGCAGAAACGAAGATGACGGGAGCTTGTTCATGCTCGGCCTATTCGGACAGTGTCGCTGTGGCGCGCGCTTCCGCCCAGCGTTCGAGAGAGAAATACAACGTCGGCAGGATGAACAACGTCAGCAGCGTGGCGATCATTAGTCCTCCCACCACCACGGTTGCCAGATTGCGCTGTACGTCGGTGCCGACGCCAGTGGCGAGCGCCGCTGGCAGCATGCCCACGGTCGCCACGGTCGCGGTCATGAGAACCGGCCTGAAACGCTCGATGGCCCCGGAGAGGACCGCGTCCCGCAGGCCCAGTCCTTGCGCTCGCACTCGGTTGATGTTCGAAACCATGATGATGCCGTTCTGCACCGCCACTCCGAAGAGGGCTATGAACCCCACCGCGGAGGCTACGTTAAGTGTCTCACCCGTGACGTGGAGCGCAATCAATCCGCCCAATGTCGCGAGCGGCACCGCTCCCAGTACGAGCAACGCCTGGCGAATCTTGCCGAAGTTCGCAAAGAGGAACACGAGCATCAGTGAAAGCACGAGCCCCATGATCAGCGTCAGCCGTGCCTGGGCGCGCTGCTGGCTCTCGAACTGCCCCCCCCACTCGATGCGGTATTTGTCGTGGTCGAATTGCACGCGCTTGGTGATCTGAGCCTGCGCCTCGACCATGTAGTCGGAGAGCGCGCGGCCCCGATTCTCGATTCGCACGAGTAGCGCGCGGTGGCCCATCTCATGGGATACCGTGCTCTCCCCGCTCTGGAGCCTGATCTTGGCCACCTGCGACAGGAGAATCTGACTGCCCCCCGAGGCCGTGAGCACCAGATTTCCGAGGGCGTCCGGGCTGTTGCGGTACTCCTTCGGGAATCTCACGGTGATGCCGTACGTCCGGTCCTCCACGTAGACGGTACCGATCGGCGCCCCCCCCACTCCGGTCTGGATCAGGTTCGTGATGTCCGACACGTTGATCCCGTAGCGCGCCGCCGCGGCGCGATCCACGTCGACAGCGATCTGGGGGATCGGAGGCTCTTGAAAGATGGAGACCGCTGAGGTTCCTTGGATCTTGTCGAGCAACCCGACGATGTCACCGCCGATGCGGCGCAGCTCCTTGAAATCGTCGCCATAGATCCGAATCACGAGCGGGCTGTGCGCCCCGCCGAGAATGTCGTACACCATGTCGATGATCGGCTGGGTGATACCGACCGAGAAGCCTGGCAGCTGCTTCAGTCGGTCGTTGAGCCGACGCACCAGGTCTTCTCGCGTCTCACCTCTGGGCCAGGTGTTGTAGGGCTTTAGCCCGATCGGCGCCTCGATGTGAGAGGGCGTCCATGGATCGGTCCCGTCGTCGTTACGACCCAGTTGCGTGACGGCATAGGAGACCTCCGGGAACTCGTGCACCGTTCGCCGAAGCTGTCCCGCCATCTCGCTCGCCTTGTCGAGCGACAACCCGGACGGCAGCTGCACTTGAAGCCACAGGGTGCCTTCGTCCATGTCGGGCAAGTAGTCTCTGCCGGTGGTCGTCCCCAATCCCACGATGGCTACCAGGGCCAGCCCCGAGATCACGTAAGCAAGCTTAGGCTGAGACAGCATGCGGTCCAGGGATCTGCGAAAGGCGGCCTGCACCCACTCGAGCGGCCGATTGTGGAACACCGGCCGAGGCTTACGCACTGCCATGAAGGCGAGTGCGGGGACGAGGGTGAAGGTGCACACGAGCGCCCCGAGGAGGTGGCAGCCCATTGTGTAGGCGATTGGCAAGAACAGCTTTGCCTCCGCGTGCTCGAATGCAAATAGCGGAAGGTAGGCAGTAATGATGATGAGCGTGCCGAAGAAGATCGGACGCGCCACTTGACTAGTGGTCGAGTAGATCGCGTCCTCCGTCAGGACTGCGGCCGGGTTCGTTTCGCGCTTGCGCAGCGCGGCCTCGGCCACCACGATCGCCCCATCGACGATGATGCCGTAGTCGACCGCTGCGAGCGAGAACAGGTTCGCCGATATGTTCGTCTCGTGCATCACGATGAGGGCGGTGACGAGGGCGAACGGAATGGTGACTGCGGCGGTGAGGGCGATGCGCGGGTTCCCGAGGAACAGGACGAGCACGAAAAACACGAGCGCGATTCCCTCCAGGATCGTGCTTGTGACCTTGTGCACCGTAAGCTGAACCAGATCGTCGCGGTCGATGTAGGGGACGATGCGCACGCCCTCGGACGCGAGCTTCTTCGAGAGCGCGTCGACGGTGGCATGAACGCCCTTCAAGACCTGGGAGGGATTCTCGTGCTTGAGCATCAGCACGATGCCCTCCAGCGTATCGGGGTTCGTGTCCTTCCCGAGAATACCCTCTCGTTCCTGATGGGAATAGGTGAGCCTGCCGAGATCGCGGACGAGGACTGGCACACCCTTGCTTTGCGTGACGACGATGTTCCCGATGTCTGAGAGGGTACGCACCATCCCGATGCCGCGGATGACGTACGCTTGCTCGCCGCGCGAGATGCGGCTGCCACCGGCGTTAGAGCTGTTGTTGTTGATCGCGTTCACCACATCGTTCAGTCCGACGCCCAACCGCTGGAGCTGCATCGGATCGAGCTCGAGCTGGTATAGCGTGGTGAACCCGCCGAAATTTGCGACATCGACGACGCCGGGGACCTGCTTGAGCGCAGGTATCACCTGCCACCGCTGAATCTCTGAGAGCTCCATCAAGTTCTTGCTCTCCGATTCGAGCGTGAAGCGGAAGATCTCGTCCGCGGGGCCGGTCACCGGATCGAGGCCCGGTTGGATGCCGGGGGGCAGATTGACCTGGTTGATGCGCTCGGTGACGCGCTGCCGCGACCAGTAATCCTCTGCGCCATCTCGAAAAACCAACGTGATGAGCGACAGCCCGAAGGTGCTGCTCGAGCGCATGTTCTGGAGGCCGGGCGTTGTCGCCAGCGCACGCTCCAGCGGAATGGTGATCTGCTGCTCCACCTCCTCCGAAGCGAGCCCCGGGGCCTGGGTGATCACTTGAGCGGTGACGTCTCCAATGTCCGGATACGCCTCCACAGTGAGCCTCGCCCAGGCGTAGTAGCCGAAGCCGCCGAGCAGGAGCGCGACGACGATAACGAGCAGCCGCTTGTGAAGGCAGGCGCGTAGGAGACGCTCAATCATTGAGCAGGACGCCACCTTTCACGATGATCCGGTCACCTGGGCTGAGCCCCTGGGGGATGCGCGCGCCATCGCCCTCTCCGTAGCCGGGGACGACAGGCCGTCGGACGAAGGTCCAGGGCTCGACCTC
>Ga0335077_10000400_pt1 | contig 47368 bp, 34 predicted proteins | sample Lox_Sample_31_FD_207151 | JGI IMG/M metagenome (GOLD analysis project Ga0335077, IMG submission 207151) | Soil microbial communities from Loxahatchee National Wildlife Refuge, Florida, United States - Lox_Sample_3.1 | ecosystem: Environmental > Terrestrial > Soil > Wetlands | place: USA... | reverse complement strand
CTGAACGTTGAGGTATTGGTGTTCTGATAGCCATAAGAGGCGAAGTTCAAGCCTTGTATGGTCGAGGTGAGCAACTGTTGCTGCGACTGCATCTCCGCGAGCAGGGCATCCGCCGCCTGCAGCTTGGAAGTGAGGGTCTGCTGCATCTGGTTGGCCTGGTCGGTAAGGGTATTGATCTGGTTGGTGATTGCGGTGTCGGTGGCGTCATACTGGTCCTGCTGCGTTTTGATCGCCCCGGTGTCGGGATCGCTGTACTGAGTCAGCCTGGAGGCGAGCGCGCCGAACCCGGAAGTCGCCGAGCCCAGAAACGAAAAGGCCGCCGCGATTTGAGCACTGGAGAGAGAGTTGAAAGGCAATTTATCCGGCCCGGTGGTACTCATGTTGAACGACATGTTGCCCTGCTCGTCCATTTCGATTCCCAGATCCCCAAGGCTCTTGATGGCGCCGGTTCCGCTGTAGTTCAGCAACCCCCGCAATGCGCTCCGGATCCCGAAGATCAGAGGATTCCCCATGAGCAGACCCGCCGCTGGGCCGATCTGCGCGTTGATCTGCTGGGTGACCGCGTTGTATTTCGTAACGAAGTCCTGCAAGGCGTTGGCCAGCGTCGACGACTGCGAGGAGCCGGAGATCGTTACCGTCTGGTTGCCTGTGGTTTCTCCCGCGATGGTGAAGCTGAGTCCGGGAACTACCCCGTCGATGGTGTTCGTGGGGCTGGTCACATGCGCGCCATTGATATAGAAATCCGCATTCGCGCCCGGATTGCTGCTGGTCAGCAGGTTGGTGGCTCCATCCATTAACTGGATGGCGTTCTGCCCCGTCGCATTCGCCGAAATCGAGAGGTAATAGGGCGTCGCTCCTGTACCCGTGCTCAAGATCGTCGCCGTCACACCCGAATTCGGAATGGCATTGATGGCGTCCCGCAGGGCGGTGAGATTGTTGTGGTCCGCATCCATGGTGATAGGGTCGCCGACTGCCTGGCCGCCGACCGTCAGTTGCACCGAACCGGAACTGGCAACGGCTGCCGTAGTAGCATTCGCATAGCCGTTCAACGTGCTTTCCGAGGCTGTTCGTGCCAAAGAGCTGATATTGGAGATCGTGTACGTCGCCGGCGTGGTCGCGCTGGAGCTGCTGACGATTACCTTGGTAGTGTCCGAACTCGAAAACGTTACGCCTTGATTGGCGCCAATACTGCCCAGATTGCTCACGCTCGTCGCCAGATCCGCGACCACGCCCTCCAGGTTCGTCGTTAACTGCTTTTCTTGCAGGATGTTAGACTGCTGATTCTGCAGCGCCGTGATGGGAAGCTGCGCAATCGAAACAGCTCGGCTCAGAATCGTCTGAAAGTCACTGGAGAACTGGCTGATTCCGGTAAAGGTGAGCGGGGTAAGTCCCACGGGCGGCTCCTCGATCAACTTATCGGCATGCTGCTGGAGCAACTTTAGCCGTTGATGACGCGCCGGGAGCACTGGCCACCGTGGCCAGCGAGCCGTCAGCTCTCGTACCGGTAGACCGCTTGCGCGATCGGCACTCCCCGCACCTCAATGCGATTGAGGTCGGTAGTGCCGATGCCGTGCCGCTCGGCCAGCAACAGCGTGTTGTCGCAGGTACTGAACGGCGCGGTACCACGATCCGACCGGGGATTGTAACCCATCACCGCCGTCGCGACCGCATCCGTAGTGACCGGATTCGTCCCGGCGATCAACACTCCGGGCTGCACCAGGCGCAGTGGCTTCCTTCCGCGAATCCACGGCCCCTCGCCGCCGGCGATCGATTCAATGCCGTCGATGATCGCCAGATCGACAGGCCGCGCAGCCACCAGATCTGCCACTATATGTGGCACCCGGTAGCCGGGATCATGGTTGGAACCAAAGTTGATTTCCTGGGGCGCCGAGCGCGATGGCTGGCGCTTGCCGCCATGGCCAACCGCCGCGCGCCCGCTGGTTGGTTTCTCGTTGGGTTGGTCTTCTCCCGCATCGTCGCCGTAGATGGAGGCCGGCGTGTTGCCGAAGCAATTCTTGAGCGAGAGCGTCACCCCGCAAGTCGCATGGTTCTTGAGCTTCGCCATGCTCACAAAAACGTCGGTATCCTCAAACGCATGATTCAGGTCGAACGCCGGATAGACATATGGCGTGCCTGGTACCTTGAATCGTGAATAACGCTTCCCTTTACCCAGATTGTTGGTGTTTTCGAACTCCACGTTCGGCGCGGCGCTGGCCAGCGCGCGCACGTTCCAGCCCGAATCGAGCAGGTACTCTTCGAGCGGCCCGCTCAATGCCCAACCGCTCTCCACAAACCGGATGCGCGCGGCGCCGGCGCGTCCCATCAGGTGCGCCGCAGCGCCCACCAGCTTGGGATGCGTGTAATGCGTGACGCCTAGCGGACGTCCTTGGAAACGATATCCCGGGCTGCCCGTGAGATTCAGCTTCACCGTGACGGTCTTGCCCTTGACGATGTGCTCGAGCCCGCCGATCTGGTCGAACATGGTCGCCAGAGTCGCCGTGACGTCGGCATCGTACGATGCGCACTTGGCAATTGAAACGGGCGCCGAAGGCGCATTGGGCGCGGCCTTCAGGAGAGGCGTCGCGCCGATCAGGGCCAGCCATTCACGACGGGTCATATCTTTTAGTCTACTCTAGCCGCAGCGTCGCGCTGATATTCACCCGGTCGATATCCACCCCAGTGTCTTCATCCACCTTGTAAACCTCCAGCTCCTTATCCAGGCCTTCGGGCGTGTACAGGTGAGCGTGATGAAACTCACCGAGCGCATGCACCGTAACCGACTCGACCGGATAGTTCGAATAATTCACCAGGTGGACGAGTTCCTGTTTGCCGTCGCGCGACACCAGCAGATTGGAAAGCATGGAGGAAACATTGAACAGCCGGACGCCGAGATTGCCGCGCCCGATCATGGAATTGATGTCGTGCCAGATATCGTCCAGGCGCTTGGTCTGCTTGTCGTCGAGAGTGATTTGATCGGGTTTGGTGGCGGCGCTTTCTTTCCAGTCGGCCGGGCCGGTGAGCAGAGTGCCGCCGGCGCGCGTGTAGGCTTTCAGTACCTCGCGCTGCTCGGGAGTCAGTGAAGCGGCGTCGACATTAACCGCCATCGTCGTGCCCGAGAGCATCTCCGGGCGAAGGCGTTCGGGCGGCACCAGAACCACGGGCGTATGCCGGGCGCCGATCATGTCGAGGATTCCTCCGGACAACAAGACGCCATCATTGCGTCCCTGGACCACAGCCAGTTTGCCTGCCGGGCGGAACGCCTGCCATTCGCGGTGCGATTCATAGAAGCGGACCTGTTGCGTGACGCCGCTCCAGACCTGGAGGGCCGTCTTGTCGCCATCATGCAGGCGGCGGGCGAGGTCGTCATCGAGCGCGATCACCCAGCGGGCCCCCACCATTTCGGCGTCGCCGATTGCCTGCGCGTAGTTTTCACTGGTGATGACTGTCTTGGGCGGAGGCAGGTTGCCGATCCAGATCACGCTCGGACCAAACGCGCGGGCGGCGCGCAAAAAACCGGCATTGGTGTTGATCCATGGCGAGCCCGACGGTCCGGCTTTCGCGGCGCCGTCTTCCATGAGCGGAATGCCCGGCCAGACGCCCTGGTACGTCCCGAGCACGGGCGCGTCGCTCCCGAGCGCCATGCGGCTGCGCATGGTCAACTCGATCAGCGGCGACGGCGCGACCGCCGCCTTTACACGCTGCGCCACTTCCGGCGGGAAATCGCCTTCGAGAACGACGCCCGTGAGCTTCGCGCGAATCGCGTCGCGCGCGGGTTCCGACGGATCACCGCCCGGCCGGATCACCGCCAGTGTCGCGACGCCCTGCTCGGCAGCCGCTCCGGCAAAAGCCGCCGCCTGCCCTTTTTGCTGCGAATCCCAGTCGATCAGCAGGCAATTGACGGGCGTGCCGCGGAGCAACTCGAGCGTCTTGGTCTCGAGCCATCGCCAGCGCGCCGGTACCCAATCGGGCGGAGCGGCAAGGGTGAGGAAGAGAGCCAGGAGCATGCTACCAATTTACGATGGTTTGAACCACGGGGAGGGCGCAAGTCAGCAGATTCATTGCCGCAACGATGCTCATTAACCAATGAGATCTGGAATTTCGCCCGAAGTGCAAGGTAGAGTCGGATGGAGGCAGAGCGCAACGTTGTTCCTCCGCCTCGCCACGAAGGCTGGTCATCCGCCACTATGCGAGCTCTGCTCCTCACCTACCTACTGCTCGCGTCCTTGGCATACGCGCAGCATGAGCGCGACTTGGGTCCCTTCGTCAAAGCGAAGGTGCCCGCCGGCGCAGTGTCGAAACGCCTCGCGCTGCGCCTGAAGACCGCGGCCAAAGCCCGCGACCGGTTTGTGTTGGTGATCAGCACGAAGAAGCTGGTACCGGTCCTGATTACTCCCGACGGGAACAGGATTGACAAGGCCAACGCCGAGCGTGCTGGGCTGTCATGGGACGATTCGGATATGACCGCGCCGCTGGGATCGACGGACGGAGGCGTAGTCACGACTATCGAGTTTGTCCGGCTGGGTAAAGCGGGCGTCTACACGGTCGAATTCACAGCCCAGTCCATCGAGAAGCCTGCTTGGGTCAGCGTGCGGTTTATCTCCGAACAGAAAGAGTACGCGGCGATCACAAAATCGCTGCCCGGGTTTAAGACGTCAGGACCGGTGGTCCTTACGGCGAGGGCTCCATTCGCAACCCTACCCATCACTCTCGACCAGGACGAAGAGGGAGCGATTTTCGACATCGTGGTGACAGACCCGGGGGCGAAGGTGAGCCTCACACTTCCAGACGGGCGCACGATCGATTCAAAGATCGGAAAGACGGCGGGCATCGAATGGAAGACCTTCAAAAATGCGTCGGAGGCCGATCAGCCCGAATCATGGTTTGGCATTTCGGGCTTCCTGTTGCGCCGCGAGGGAACGCACCATGTGGTGACGTTCGAGAAGGCGATCCCGGGAGACTACCATGTCAGCGCACAGACTTCCGCATCGGCCGCCGTCGAGCTTACGGCTGGGTTCATACCGCTCGGGCGCATTTTCAGTGAAGCAGCAAAAGACATCGACAAGCTGGGCAGCCCGCGGTCAGGCGAGGTCCGGCTCCAGCCCTGGGCGACGTTTCCCTATGACTGCTACGTAGGGGACAAGCTCGATCTAATGGTCGGCCTCAAGGGTGACCCGGTGGACGCGTCGTCGCTCAAACTTGAAGTGCGGCTGGAATACACGGAGATCCTGCCGAGGACAGGCAAGCAGGGGGCGCAATTCGGGCCTCCGGTGGTCGTGCCGGTGCCGGTGACGCTTACCAGGAACTCAGACAACAGATACACAGGCTCCTTTGTGCCTGACCATCCAGGAATCCTGCGCGTCGGCGTTCACGCGGAGGGAAAGCGGACGAACGGCAAGCCGTTCACGGACGACACCATCCTCCCTCAGGTGACGGTCCATCGAGTGGCCGCGCGGTTTCTCAGGCTGACGGAAAAGGCGCATGATTTTGACGGAAACGGAACCCTTGACCGGTTGGATATCACGGCGGATCTGGACGTTGTGATCCCGGGGGAGTATGAGATGCGGGTGTTCATCCAGGGTCCGGACAGCCTGGGGACCTACGCTGATGGCCGCGAGACGTTGACGAAAGGCAAGCAAATGCTGACGGTCTCCGTTCCCGCCAAGCGCGTGCGTGATTATCTCCAGGACGGTCCTTGGACCATCAGCCGGGTTCAGATCTTTCGTCCTGTGGGCGACACGTTTGGAGACTTCGTGGCAACGGACAGAGAACTCAGACTGCAAACCGCCGCCTACAAGCGCGAACAGTGGGACCAGGGTGTGGCGTGGGGTGAGGAAACGGCCACCGTACGGGGCATCCGGCCCGGCGTCTCCGGCCGGTTTCGCATGGTGGAGGTGGACTGGAAAGTCTTTACTCCCGGAGGGCGCTGCAGTTGGACAGCCGTGCTTTCGATGGACGGTTACGGGATGCAAAACGTTCTTGCTGAGGGTATCTTGCCGCAGGGCTCCTCCGTATTGAATTTCGTGTTCAACGGCGCGGTGATTGCGGTAGCGCCGAAGAAGGAGTGGTATTTCCATCCGATCGTGAACTGCGATTTCGGAAGCTTCTCGGGTGACCGCCCCCAGTGGCTCATGCACGTTTCGCTCGACCCCGTGGATTTTGAACCTCAACCGCCGTCTTTCCATGTGACTTCACAGACCATGGTGCGGGTTGCACCGGGTGGTTCTGGCGCGTGGACCGTAGACGTGCACGGGAAGAAATACTCGGAAGTGACCTTCCGCATCACGGGATCGGAGCCCGGCGTTGTCATAGGAGAAGCGAGGCCAAGCGGGCTTAACGGGGCGGCTCAAGCCAGGATAAAGGTGGAGGTCGACCGTGCCGTAAAGCCAGGCCGATATTTCATCCCCATCACCGCCACCGTCGGTACGGACACGGCAGCCACCGACCTGGTCATTGATGTCGTCCGATGACTCGGTCTGCGACAGACCAACAGCGGAAGGCGCAACGCTGTCAACTGGATATGTTGCGGGTGGCGTCAGCGGTGCGCGCACCGAAGTGGAGTAAGGCCCTCCTCTGCTCACACTCGATTGGGATTTTCGGAAAACCGACATCGGTGTCGTGCTGCCGGGAAGCACCTGACCAGCTCACGCACTCTAGCGAATTGGCAAGGTGACGGTGTTGCTGACTCTGCCGTTGGCTTGAAGACTCACCGGCACGGAATCTCCCGGCGCCATATCCGCCGGCACCTCGACGTTAATCTGGTCCAGACCCGCATAGCCCGGCGCGGCGCCGGCAAAGAGCACCCTCGCCGCAAGCCCACCGATGGTAGCGGTTGGCTGGATCACCGCGTAATCCAGACTGCCGATGCGCTGCGTTTCCCCGAGCCCCGTCCCGTACAATGACACGAATTGGCCCGCATGCACCGGGCTATCCGGGCTGACAATTTCGCCGGTGCTCGCGTTGATGGCCGCCGCCAGCCCGGATCCTGTCTGATCGCTCGAAAACAAAGTGGGCACCGATGACTCTACGACTATATTGAGCGAGTGTTGCCCATCGGAGCTTTGCACGGTTAGTTGCTGGAGTCCGAGGATGCCGGTGGGCAGCACCGCGTTAATCTGCTGCTGGCTCGCATACAAGAGTCCAACGGGCTCGCCGGCGATGACCACGGTGGTCCCGGCAAGCTCAGGCGGCAGAGGCTGATTCAGAGCGGTCTCGGAAGACGTCGCAAGGTCTCTCCCGAACAGCGAGATGATCATGCGGGGAGCCGTGCTGAGGAAAAGCAATTGAGCCGCCGCGGATTGAATCCTGAAGACCGCCGGGCCCGGCTTGAATGAGACAACATGAGTGCCGCCGGGAGCCACCGTTGCTTGGGCCTGCGTTGAGGTTCCGTCAGTCACTTGCATCGTGAACTGGTACGGCTGAGCGATCATCTGCTGTTGAACAAAAACCTGCGGGATTCTCGATGACAGGGAATACGTGGCGCTCGTTGTCTGCCCGGTGGCCGAAACGGACGCTAGTTCCTGGAGTTGGTCCGATGAGGTTCGCAGCGAAACATACGCGCCGCCAGTGGTGGCAAGATAGGAGTCCTGAAGCGGCGAATGACCCACGGATTGCCACGAAGGATTGTCCGCTAGAAATGCGGCGGCAATCTGGTACGTGGGATGAGTGGTGTCATTGACTTCAGCGATCGGGAGACTTCCCGCCTGGCAGCTCACGAACGGGCTGGAAGTGTGACAACACGGAACGACGCGGGTTCTTTGGTCGCTCTCGGCGAACGATAGCGATGCGGCAGTGAGCGGCACGACCCCATCGTCGAAGCTGGTTCCAGCGTTTCCAATCACCGCAATGGCATCCACGCCTCTCAGGTCGTCGGCGCCCTGGTTCCAGGTGGCCAGGTTGAACAACAGCGTGCTGCCGGGCCGCATGTCATCAATTTGTGTGCCCGCGCCGAACGCAAACTCCGACGTGCCGAAGTGAGGCGTTGCGAGAAAAATTACCTTGCGAATTTTAACGTCTTCAGGCGGGCTGAAGACGCCACCCTGAAGCCCGGCCAGGTACGACCGGACGATCAGACCACCCATGCTGTGCGCGATCACATCGACCTCGGGCACGCCCAGCCCGTCGAGGAACTGGCCAAACGCAGCGCCCAACTGATCGATGGAAACCCGCCCGTAGCAGGGGTTGTCGAAAAAGAAGTACTGCTGGCCTAGCAGGGCCGGCAGTTGGCCGAAATCGCTAATGTCGTCACTCGGATTGCATATTGGAAATATTTGGTAGCCGTTGACGAAAACTACAGGCGGCCTTCCCTGCGCGAAGACATGCGCAGGCGCCGTCAGCAGCAGCCCGAGAACGAGGGTCCTGGTCTGAAGTCTAGCCATGTCTGGCCCGGCGTCTCCCACAGCGTAATCGAACCGATTTCTTCACGTCTTCAGCTCCGTCTGGCTGCGGCTCAGTCCCCAACATTCTAAACCGCATTGCTGCACGAAACGCGCGCTCTTGCCCTGAGATACCCTTCCGAAAATATCCGTCCTCGCCGCGTCGCCCATCTCCGCCACGCTTTTTGGTCCGTTCCGGACGTCCCCGTGTCTGCGATGCGCAGCATCGCCCGGTGTGTAGCGGCTCACTCATACCGCAGCGCCACCAACGGATCCACTCGCGATGCCCGCCGCGCCGGCAAATAACCGGCGAACATGGCAACCACCGCGAGAACCAGGCTGGCTGCTGCAACCGTGAGCGGATCCGCCGCCGTCAGGCCGTAGAGCTTGCTCGATACCAGCCGCGTCAGAGCCAGCGCCACGGGCACTCCAATCGCGATGCCGATCCCCACCACCAGCGCCGTCTCGCGGAGCACCATCCCGAGCACCGTTCCCTGTTGGGCGCCGAGAGCCATGCGAATCCCAATCTCGTTCGTCCTTCGCGCGATCGAATAAGACAGCACGCCATACAGCCCCACCGAAGCCAGCACCAGCGCCAGCGCGCCGAAAAACAAGCAAAGTTGAGCCAGCAGGCGCTCCTGCGTCAGCCGTTCATCCAACAGCTCGCCCAGCGGCTTCACGCTCTGGACCGGCAGGCTTCGGTCCACCTGCTCCACCTGCTGGCGCACCGTGCGGATCAGGCTGTTGGGATCGGCGAACGTGCGAATTTCAAAGTTGCCTTCCTCCGGAATTCCGTTCATCCCTTGAAAGAAAGGAATGTAGAAGCGCCGTTGAATCTCTCCACGAAGCTGGTGGTCCCGGTCGTCTTTCGACACGCCGACAATCTGAAACGTAAAATGGGAGTCCGGAAATTCATCGGTCACATGTTTCCCGATGGGATTCTGGCCGCCGAAATAGAAACGCGCCATGGATTCATTGATCACGCAGACGCGCGCCGATGTGCCCGCGTCTTGCGGACCGATTTCGCGGCCTAAGAGCATCGGGATTCCGATGGTGGAGAAGTAATTCGGCGCGATCTGGTCCCAGCGGGCGTGATCGTCGCCCTTCTTCTGCGGCTTGTATCCTTCGACTGAAATTTGATCCCCGGATTCGTTGCCGCTAAACAGGCCGTTTTCGGATACCGTCACGCCGCGAACGCCGGGCATGGCCCGGAACCGCTCGAGCAGGTTCTGAAATACTGCTGCCCGTTGAGCGCCTTGATACCCTGCGGCTAGCGCATCCACATGCACCAGCAGCAGTCTCTCCCGCGGGTATCCTAAATCCACGCGCTGCAGGTTCTGAAGCGTGCGCAAGAACAATCCCGCCCCGACGAGCAAAGAAAGTGAGATTGCCACTTGCGAGACCACGAGGGCCTTCCCCATGCTGATGCGCGCTCCGCTGCCGATGACGCTTCGAGAATTCTCTTTGAGCGTCGAACTGACATCCACGCGGGTCCCACGGAATGCCGGCGCGAGCCCGAATACCAGTCCGGTAAGCATCGAAAGGCCGGAGGCAAACGCGAGCACCCGCAGGTCCGGGTGAATGTCGAGCGGCGCTGGATTCCCGCCGCCCGAAGCCATGCGCAGGAGCATGTCGCTGGTCCAAACGGCAAACAGCGCACCTGCCAAGCCTCCGATAAGCGCCAGAACAAAACTCTCGGTCAGCAGTTGACCAATCAGGCGGCTGCGGCTCGCCCCAATGGCGAGCCGGATGCCCATCTCCCGCTGTCTCGCGGCAGAGCGCGCCAGCAACAAATTGGCCACGTTCGCGCACGCGATCAACAGAACCAGAAACACAACCGCCATCAACACCAGCAGAGGTTCACTGGAATCCTCGCGCAATGGAGACGCGCCTTTGTCTCCCGGCCGGATCTTGATCTTCTGGCCGGCCAACTGGCGCAAGCGGTCGGGAGGCAGATTCGATCCAGCCGTCTCATGAATCACCTGCTGAAACAAGACGTTGAGACTCGATTCCGCCTGCTTTTCGCTCACGCCGGGTTTCAGACGGCCCGCCACCATCAACCATTCCACTCGCTCCACCTTCGACGGGTCGTCATGCAGCCAGTCGCGCCCCGGCTTCACCGCCGGCTCCATCATCATGGGCAGCCATGCGTCGGGCGGTTGCCCAACCGTCTCGCCGAAGAATCCCGGCGGCATCACACCGATTACTGTGAGAAACGCTTTGTGGATCTGAACGGTCTTTCCCAACACCGAGACATCCAGCCCAAAACGTTTCTTCCAGTACGCATAGCTGATGACGGCGTACGGATCGCTGCCCGGACCTTTCTCGTCTTCGCGCGTGAAGGCGCGGCCAACCAGCGGCTTGACCCCCAGCGTCGAAAAGTAATTCTCCGACACCAGGCGCGTTGCCATTTCCTCCATCGAGCCGCCGTTAATGCTCACGTTCTCCCGGCTGGCATCGCTTTCCGCCGCAAGCATGTCCGTGAAAACCGGGTTGCGCTCGCGCATGCGTGCGAACTCGTCGTAAGTGAACAGGCTGCGGTCGCCGCCTTGCGTCCCAATATTGACGCCGGCCGCATTCGGGTCCGAGACCATCACCAGCCGGCCGGGGTCCTCCACCGGCAACGTCCTTAACAGCAAGGCGTTGATCAAACTGAAAATCGCAGTGTTGACGCCAATTCCGAGCGCCAGCGAAAGAACCGCAACGGCCGTAAACCCGGGATTTCGACAAAGTGTCCGGCAAGCGTGGCGAAGGTCCTTCAAGAAATTCTGGTTCATGCAGATCCCCTCGGATTCGACGATGATTATATGCGCCCGTTAGGAAACGGAGCAATGCCACTCTTGCAGCGCCTTCACGAGACCGTAGTTTACACTCTTTACACTGCTGGACTTGCTTCACCCTTGCAACTGGGGTATATTCAGAAAGTTTTTGAACGTCTGGGAGGAGGTAACTGCCTTGAAGAGATTGGTGCTAACGGTAGTCTTGGTGCTCTCGGTATTCTCACTCACGGCCATGGCCGCAGAGTTGAAGGGCTACATTTCCGACGAAAAGTGCGGGGCGAAACACGCCAAGGACCACAATGCAAAGTGCGTTGAGGGCTGCGTAAAAGGGGGTGCCGCGCCGGTTTTCGTGACGGGTGGCAAGGTCTATAAGGTCGACGACCCCGACAAAGTGAAGGACCACCTGGGCCACGAGGTCACCATTGTCGGTGAGCTGAGCGGCGACACGGTGAAAGTCGAAAGCGTCAAGATGTAGTTGTCAGGCCTTCCGGAGAGGAGGGGCCGGCTACTGCAGCTTGCCTCTCCCCTCAACCTTCCAAACTTCCTCTACTCGATCTCCCCGCTTCCCGTAGACGTATTCGTGCAGGTTCACCGCCACACAAACGTGGCTCGGAATGACGTGCAGCCGTTCCCCCACGCTGAAGTCGCGGCTCGCATGCGTAATATCGACGTAGCCGTGCTCCTCGTTCACGCGATAGAACGCGCATGCCGGATCTTCCACGACGCGGCCGTGAATGGATGGCGGCGCGGCTGTGTCGGAGGAGAAAGTCTTCGAGCCGCCGTCCACAATGATCTGCCCCGGGCGCGCGGTGGAAACCACCGTCACCAGGATCGAAACCGCGCAGTCGTCAAACGTACACCCGCCGCTCGCTACCGTGTTGACGTCATTGTAAACGTACGTTCCAGGACGAATTTCGTTGAGGCCCTTGACTTCGTGGGAGTGGTACAGGGAGGGAGTGGAGCCGCCGCTGACAACGCGGACTTCAATGCCCTCGCGGCGGAAATCGTCGAGAATGCACTGGACCAGTTCGCTCAGCTTGCGAATCTGCTCCGTTCCCTTCTCGCCGGTGTCTCGGATGTGGCCGGGATAGAAATCGATTCCTTCGAACCGTAGATTGCGAAGGCGCTGCATGCCCCTCGCCAGCTCGATCAGCTCCGGACCCGGTGAAACCCCCACCCGGTTCAGCCCCGCGTCGACCTCGGCGAGCACGCCGACCTCCACCTGCGCCTCGCGCGCTGCGTCAGAGAGCTGCTGCGCCAGGGCGATGTTGTCCAGCGCCACCGTTACCTGCGTCTTCTTCGCCACCTGCATCAGGCGCTCGAGCTTGGAGCGGCCCATCACCGGGTAAGCCACCAGCATGTCCGGCGGGTTCGCGCCCAGCATGACTTCCGCTTCCCCCACCTTGGCCACGGTAAGACCCACGGCGCCCGAATCGAGCTGGCGCCGTCCTACCGCCGGAACTTTATGTGTCTTGGTGTGCGGGCGCAGACGCAGGCCGTGCGCATTGCAGTAGTCCGCAACGCGGCGCAGGTTGCGCTCCATGATGTCGAGGTCAATGACTAATGCGGGAGTATCGAGTTCGGAGACTTGCATGCCCCCATTCTATGCGAACTGGCCGGTGTCCACCCACGACTGCTTGATCACCGTCCACCAGTCGACCGCCAGACCCTGGGTCACATACTTATAGGACAGCCAGCCATATCCTTCCATCCCCCAACCCGTGCCCCATGAGTTGCGCACCAGAAGCGCGCCGGTGTCGGGGCCGACGGCGAGATGATCGTCGTAGCCCACCGCCACGTTCGCATGGCCGCCCAAAAGCTGGCTGGTTGGCGACGGAAATGGAACTTTCCCATCCACTCCCGCATTCATGTACTCGTCGTACGCAGGAAAACCGAAAAGGCTGGGCAACCCTGCCGCCAAATAGGCGCGGATGTTTGCCAGTACCTGGTCTGGCGCCGTGTTCACCGGGTCGAGCCGGACATACTTGAGCGCCTCAAAGCTTCGCGCGAAAGCGTAACAAAACGCGCTGGGCTCCGCGTCGAATCGCTTGTTGGAGGCTTCCGGGCTGCCGTCGTAGGGCCAGTAGCTTTCTGGCGGAGCGCCGAACACCGCCAGCGCCTCCATGGTCGTCCGCAGATACGCGCCGGAGTCGCCGCGAGTGCCCGTCAAATTCCGCGTGGCCTTGTAAATGAACAGACGTGACACATCGATCGCGCGGCCCAGCGCCTTCTCCTCAAAATATCCGACCAGCCCGGCCGCGGCATTCGCCGTGCAGGCTCCCAACTGCTGCTGATCTTCAACTGGAGGGAAATGCGGCCGGAGATCGACTCGCGCCGGAAGCGCCGGGGCCGCCAGCGCCGCCGTCAAGCGGGTTTTCGCCAGCATCGGCCGGACTTCCGGATGGGCAGTATGGTAATCGTGAATGCTGGGGACATCAGGGATCCACCCCATGCCCCGAAGGACATTTCTTTTTGTCATTGTTGGATTGGAAAACTACTTGAAACGAAGGTTGAGCTTACCTTCTGGTGTGGTGTAAATCAGCTCCAGATCTTTCAGCTTCTGTTTCTCCATGGGAAAGTAAAGCAGGCCCGAAATCGGAGTGTCGGTTTCCTTTTCCGGAAGAATCTTCTCCTTGAGAACGTCGAGCATCGGATCCTTTTTGTCCTTGGAGCCGGTTTTCATTCGAGCGTGCGCCTCCGTAGCATCTCCTCCGCCAGTACCGATGCCGACCCCACCCATACCTAACGGTCCGTAAGGGCCCCAACCACCCGGGTCTCCGCCCATCACCGTGCCACCGCCGCTAGAAGCCGCGCCTGTGCTGACCACCAGCACGGCGTTGCCCGCGATCTGGCTGGGAGCAAACGGCGTGGTCCGCTCGCCGTCTTTATCGGTTCGCAGGACGAAATCGTCGCGATGGATCGCGAGCTTCACGCCATCCCTGGGAGCGAGCTGAACCTTGACTACGATGTAGTGCCCGCCCAAGTCCGATCCCAGTTCCTGCTTGACGGCCTCGCGATCGGCTAGAGCGGTGGCCGTCACTTCCACCAGACCGTTTTCGGTAGATCGCAGCGGAACTTTTTTATCGCCTCCAAAAAGGACCGCACCGCACATCAATCCGATGAGAGCAAGCCGCGTACGCATAAAGCCGAACCTTGACCGCATTATATCGGTTTTTGCCGCCGGAGCGAATGGCCGGTCCGGCTAAGGCGTTCGCTGCGCTGCTCTAAGTGGTTCGAGCTATTCACGTTCTCAGGCTTAGCGTCGAATGTTGCCATAGGTGTGAATGTCGACATGACTCTCTTCACAAAGTGTTCCTTCTGGATCGTTTGCGCCTGCCTGACGGTTCGGGCGGCCACCATCAGCAGCACGGTGGTTTACACGCAGCCGTCGGGTGCGGCCTTCTACGTTGACGGGCAGCGATTTGACCAGCCCACCACGTTTATGTGGCCGCAGGGCAGCAAGCACACGCTGAACATCGACATGGTGCAGCGCGCAGGGTATACCAAGGTGCAATACGCCTTTGTGGGCTGGACGGATTCGACGGGAACGCTTACCGGGTCCTCACCCATGCTGGTGGTGACCGCGAATCCTGCGATTGCCTTCTACGCGGCGACGGTGAACGTGCAGTACGCGGTCTCGCTGGATTACTTCGCGTGCAGCGCCCCCAATCCGACGGACTGTGACTCTCCGGGCACGGTTTACGTCAACAACATTCCCTACGTAAGGAACACGGACGTCTATGTCGATGCCGGGGCCACCGTCGTGCTTCGGGCGGTGCCAAATCCGGGATACGTTTTCACCGGCTGGCTGCCGGGCTACGGCAACGGGACGCAGGCGTATGTGAATTCGTTTACGGTCAACCAGCCAGTGACCGTTTATCCGCAATTTGTCCGCGCCGGTGCAGTCACCCTCGCTACGAATCCCTCGGGTTTGGCAGTACTGGCGGACACCACGCAAGTGCTCAGCCCGATCACGCTCGATTGGGGAATGGGCACCACGCATACGGTGGCAGCCGTAACGCCACAGACCGATCCTCTGGGGAAGCTCTGGGTCTTCGATTCCTGGAGCGACGCCGGCGATGCCACGCACAAGTACACGATGCCGGCCAAGGCCAGTGTGACGCTCACCGCCACATACAAAGCGGGCGGGTACGCGACCTTCACCACCAATCCGCCCGGCCTGAAGCTGGTCATCGACGGGCGCGACAACTGGCCGGGCTACAACTTTGTGTGGAGTTCGGGGAAAGCCCACACGATCTCGGCGCCGCAGCAACAGGTGGATGCGAACGGCCACGGCTGGTCGTTCAAATCGTGGTCGAACGGCGGGCCCGCGACCCAGACGCTGGTGCTGAGCAATGCGGACGTGGCCGCCGGGATTCGTCTGATCGCGACCTTCACTCCATCCAGCCAGACAACGGGACAAACCACCATTCAGTCTTCGCCCTCCGGCGTTGACGTCTCGGTGGATGGTTCCGATTGCCTGACGCCATGCACACTCCAGCGCACCATCGGCTCACTGATTCACGTAAGCGCCCCCACGACGGTCGCACTGAGCAGCGACACGCACCTGCAATTTGCGGGATGGGCCGACGGGATCGCAGGCGATCGCACGATCGCGGTGACGGCAAATCCACAAACGTTCAGCGCGAATTACAAGACCAATTACCTACTGGCCTGCACCGCGAATCCGGCCAGTGCGGTGACCTGGCAGCTTGCTCCGGCTTCTGCCGACAGCTTCTATCTGGCCGGGACCGCCGTGACGGTGTCCATCTCGGTAGCGAGCGGCTACCGATTCGACGGTTGGGGTGGTGACGCCAGCGGGACCGCAACCATCATCACCCAAACCATGGACCGGCCGCACAGCATCTGGCCCAAGCTCACGCGCGTGGGTTCGAATGGGGTCGACGGCGTCCGTAATGCCGCCGGCGATACGCCCGAAGCCGCCGTCGCGCCGGGATCGCTGATCTCGATCTACGGGCCGCGGCTGGGTTCTTCGGTAGCAGCGGGACCCACCAGCTCGCTCGCGCAGACGCTGGCAGGCGTGACGGTGACCGTTGGGGACTGGGTGCTCCCGCTGCTGTTTGTCTCGCCGGGACAGATCAACGCCCAGCTTTCATCGAGTCTCCCGGAAGGCGAGCAGACGCTCACGGTTCACGCCGTAGGCCAGCCGGACGTCACCGGCGCATTCACGGTGCAACGCAACGCGCCGGGTTTGTTCTTCCAGCAGATTGGCGGAAGGCCGTACCTGATCGCACTGCACGAGGACGGGTCGCTGGTTACGCCCCAAAGCCCCGCGCGCCACGGCGAAGTGGTGACCGCGCTCGGCACAGGATTCGGGCCTTATAAGCCGCAGCCGCCCGATGGGTTTGCAACGCCGTCATCGCCGGCGTTTCCGCTGGTGGACGCAGCCGAGCTGGTGTTTCAAGACCAGGTCATCCAACCGGAATTTGCAGGCGCGGCGCCGGGCCATGTGGGCATGACAGCCGTGAAGTTCCGCATCGCCGACCCGCTGCCCGCGGCGTCTACCATCGAAATCAAGGCCCGCGTGAACGGGCACGAGAGTAACGCGGTGCTGCTGCCTTTGGAGTAGGTGTCAGGTGTCAGGTTTCAGGTGTCAGCAGTCGGTTGTTGCCACGCCGGCGTTCTGACACCTGAAACCTGGCACCTCTTTTCCGCTACCATTCTGAGGTATGGTCTCGCTTGATGGCGGGCGGCTCACCATAGAGGAAGTCGTCGCGGTGGCGGCGGGGCGCGATGCGGCGGTGATCGCTCCTGAAGCCATCGAGCGAATGGCGCGGTCGCGGGCCGTGGTGGAAGGGCTGGCGGCGGGGGACGCGCCGGTCTATGGCGTCAATACCGGCGTGGGATTACTGGCGGACGTGCGCGTGCCGCCCTCCGATCTCGAACAACTGCAGCGCAACGTGGTTCGATCGCATGCCGCGGGCACCGGCGATCCGCTGGCGCGCGAAGAGGTGCGGGCCATGATGCTCATCCGCGCCAACGTGCTGGCCAAGGGCCTTTCGGGGATCCGGCCCGCGGTGGCGGAGCGGCTGTGCCAGATGATCGAGCGCGGCGTGACCCCGGTGGTGCCTTCGCAGGGCAGCGTAGGCGCGTCCGGCGACCTCGCGCCCCTGGCTCACATGGCCCTGGTGCTGATGGGAGAGGGCGAAGCGGAATTCGCGGGCGCGCGCATGCCGGGCCGCGAGGCCTTGCGGCTTGCGGGCATTGAGCCCGTGGAACTGGCTTCGAAGGAAGGCATTTCGCTGGTGAACGGCACGCAGGCCATGCTGGCGGTCGGGTGCCTGGAGCTGGCGGCGGCTGAGACGCTTATCGATACCGCCGAAGTGCTGTGCGCTCTCACCCTGGATGCGCAGCGAGGAACGCCGCGCGCTTTCGAGCAGCGGCTGCATGCAACTCGCCCACACCCTGGCCAGTTGACGAGCGCCGCGCATCTGTTGCGCCTCTTGGAGGGCAGCGAAATCCGCGCGTCGCACGTTTCCTGCCGGCGCGTGCAGGATGCGTACTCGCTGCGCTGCGCTCCCCAGGTTCATGGAGCCGTGCGGGATACGCTCGCGGAGGCGCGGCGCGTGTTTTCGATCGAGCTCAACTCCGCCACGGACAACCCGCTGGTTTTCGACGACGAGGTTTTATCGGGGGGAAATTTTCATGGGGAGCCGCTGGCCCTGCAACTCGACTATCTGGCGATCGGGCTGACGGCGCTTGCGGGCATTTCCGAGCGGCGCATCGACCGGCTGGTGAACCCGGCGCTGAACGAGGATCTGCCGCCGTTTCTCGCGCAGCATGCTGGGCTCGAATCCGGGCTCATGATGGCGCAGGTGACGGCGGCGGCGCTGGTGGCCGAAAACCGCGTGCTTGCCACGCCGGCCTCGCCCGGTTCGATCACCACCAGCGGGAACAAGGAAGACTTCGTCAGCATGGGCATGACGTCGGCGCTCAAATGGAAGCGCGTAGTGCGCAACACGCGCACGGTACTGGCGATTGAGGCACTCGCGGCGGCCCGCGCGCTCGAGTTCCTGCGGCCGCTCAAGACCAGCCCCGCGCTGGAAGTGGCGCGCGAGCGCATCCGCGCGGTGTGCGCAGCGTCCGAAGGCGATCGTCCGATCTCACCGGACATCGCGGCGCTGGAGAATTTGATTGCGAGCGGCCGGCTGACGGTCGGGAACATTTCCGGATAGTCGCGCGGTCTTTGGGATGAGCGCCTTGGCCTCACGAACAGCACTCGGGTTTTTCGTCGCCGGCTCGGCGGTCGCGTTATTCGGGCCCTCTTTCTCGCGATCGGCAGTCCGCGCACCGGTGGAATATACGTACGAAGTTGTAAATGTATTCCCTCATGATCGGATGGCGTTCACCCAGGGTTTGGAATTCCACGAGGGCTTTCTCTATGAGAGTACGGGTCTCAACGGCCGGTCGTCATTGCGAAAGGCCCGGCTCGAGACTGGAGAAGTTGTTCAGCGCGGGGATCTGGCGCCCGAATTCTTCGGCGAAGGAATCACGCTGCTTCACGAGGAGATATACCAGCTTACTTGGCAGTCGCAGGTGGGATTCGTGTACAACGCGCGAGATTTTCGGTTGCTCCGGCGATTCTCCTACGCCGGGGAAGGCTGGGGACTGACAAACAACGGACACGAAATCTTCATGAGTGACGGAACCGACAACCTGCGCGTGATCGAAGCCGGTACGTTCAAGGAGAAGCGGCGATTTACGGTTCATGACAGAGCCCGCCCGGTTGCCATGCTCAACGAACTGGAGTTCGTGGAAGGTGAGATTTTCGCCAATGTGTGGCAGACCGATCGCATTGCCCGGATATCCCCTGAGACAGGAGACGTGGTGGGTTGGATCGATCTTGCAGGCCTGCTGAGCCCGGTGTACCGGGTGGAGCCGGGAGCGGTATTGAACGGCATCGCCTACGACCCTGCTAAAAAGCGGCTCTTCGTTACCGGCAAGCTCTGGCCGAACCTCTTCGAGATTCGACTCGTGCGCAAGCACGCCAAACAGACTTAAGTGGGCTCGATGCATCCTGCATCGTTTCTTGCCGCCGCGCGGCGCCGGCGATTGCAGCGCCGGCGCCGTGCCGCGCGATCGAGTTTCTGTGGCCGCTCAAGAGCAGCCCCATGCTGAAAGTGGTGGCGGCCGATCCCTCTTTCGGCAGTGGGGGTTCAATGCGCGGGAAATGCGACTGCATGACCCGGCCGCTCGGATCCCAATCCCCGCCATGCGTTGCGCAGCAGAACGTACGGCATATCGTCCGTGCTGGTTGGCTTTACGATATTCGCGTGATTCTTGTTGAGCGCCACCGACTGCTCACAAAGACGGGTCCCGCTCATCTCTTCTACGATCAGCGCGCATTTGAACTTCTGCGTTTCATAGGCGCAATACCGATGGATCCTGAACTTCGCCCGCTGCCACTCGTTCTCCTGGCGTCGAAGATAATCGTTCGAGTTGTCCGGAGCCATTTCGCGCAGCAAAGGGTCGTCGCTAAACATCGAACCGAGCTTGGCAATTTGCGCGCCGGTCTGTGGTGTTGAGTAGAAATAAATGAACGGAACCTTCTTTGCGTCATCCCGGTTTGTGAGCAGGTACTCTTGCATAATCAAACCGCCAAGGCTGTGGCACACCAGTATCACCTGCTGGTGACGTGCGAACACACCCGCGTCGGCGAACCGTTCCTCCAGGGTCGTCACGACTTGGTCGATCCGCATTTTGTTGGTGAGGCCGGTGTCGTATGCGGCCACGTAGATGTCTGCGTTCCCGAACGCGGTATCGTGCGCGACCAGGTCCGGCCAGTACGTGTCGGGCGGAGCCGTCCAGGTATTTCCCGCATCGCCGAAGATACCGTGCACAAACACTAACACGCGGGTTGAGTCTCCGCGCCGCACATAGCGCGACTTCATGCGTTCCGGCCGCAGCACCACCGCCTCTTCTCGCAGGGGGCCACAATCCAAATAGAATTTGTAAGCTCTCCAACCGCCATATGCGACGGACGGAACGAAGAGCAGAATCAGCGCCAGAACTGTTCGTGCGCGCATTCGCCGCCGGCTTGCGATCTGTGCCAGAGGGGCGGGTGCCACAGACGAGAACGCGGGTGGCGGGATGGATGGTTCCGGTCCGGCGCGGGCCCGCATGTTCCCACGGATACCTGAGACTAAATCATCGAGCGAATCCGAACTGCCCTGTCGAAGATCAACGGCAAGCCGCGTTTGAAGTGGGCCGCGGAGTTCTTCCCTGGGAGCTTGGGGCAGGAACACCGGAATGACCGCCTTCGCACGCTTATCGAACTCGCGGATCAGAGATGCCGGCTCTTCTTTCTCCCATTTTGCGATACCCGCCTTTCCGATCAGAACGGCGGCCGAGTCCACGTCACCGATGGCGTCCAGCAGTTTTTCTTCCCACGATTGCCCCACGTGCACCTGTTCTACATCGAGCCACGGCCGGCAGCCTCTCCGCTTCAGTTCTTCCGATAGCTGGCGAGCGGCTGTCGAGTCGGCGGGATCGTAATAAACAAAAACGTCGAAGTGCCCAGCCCGCGCTTTGGACTCGAGTTCGATGGCCGGGGCTGCAGGCTCACGCAGAGCCTTCGGCATGGGTTGCTCGTTGAGGCCGTCGATCACGATTCGGACGCTTGCGTCGTCGGGGGATGTCGGCTTATTGATTGAGAAATGGTCGGCCTCAATGACCAGGCGAGCGTCTGCAGGGAATGCGGTCAACGACTCGTAGCTGACGATCTGATCATTAGAGGCCCCAATGGACCAGACTTTGATTTTCCCGTCGCGCTCGCGCCAACGCTGGTTGAGCGAGTTGAGGAATTCGCTGCCCGGCAGTATTTGTATGATTGCGGGAAACAGATGGCGATAGATCGAATCGAATGCGCCAAGTCCAAGTGTGCTCTGCAATCGCCCAAAGACTTCGAACACGTTCTGATAGGGGAGCCGGATTCCGCCGTTCGGGGAAGCGAAGAAGAAGGCGTGAGTGACGCGCTCGGCGAGGTCGGGGTGATCGAGCACGGCAAGTTGCGCTACGAGCCCGCCTTCTCCGTGTGTGATGAAGGCGAGTTCCTGGTGAGCGACCAGGTCCGGCAACAACAGTTGGGAATAGAATCGTTCCGTGAACGTCCGGTACGGGAGTGTGAGGCTGCGCCACCCTTTAGGGAATGCTCTCACGCTGAAAATGTCCCATCCGTCCAGCGATTTTTCGGCCGCGATCGCCTTCGGAAAGTCGCCCCAGGATTGGATGGGGTCGCCGTTAAGCCCGTGAACAAAAACGATTGCACGGGTATGACCGTCGTTGCGGACGACAACCACAGTTGGCTTCGGCGGGGATGGCATGCCCAAAATCTGCGCGGTTTCCCAAAGTTTAATGCACGGTCTCGAGCTTACGCAACGACAGTGGCCTGCATTGCAGCCTGCGCCATCAAGTCCGCACCTCCGCCTTACTCCGTGTAGGGCCCCGATTCGTCCCGTGCCGCCAGGTGCTGAATCCAGTTGCAGTCGAAGGCTGTTCGAAACGTGTTGCACGGGCTTCTGGTTTGGGTAGAATATCGCGGAGGAGAAATACCATGAGATTCGCTCTTTCCGTGCTGGCTTGCATATTCATTGCGCGCGCAGATGAGATGGGTGTGTTACGCAAGATGGCAGAAAACAAGCTCGAACCGATGGCGGGACTCCCCCAATGCGTCAACATGGCGGTGGAAAGCGGTGATCCGTCCAAGGGCGCGTCGATAATCGTGTTCAAGGGCACAGCCGGTTGCACAATTCCCTGGCACTGGCACACTCCGACTGAACACGTCATGATCGTGACCGGGTCGGCGAAGATCGAAATGAAGGACGGAGGTAAGACTGCGGTCCTCGGTCCCGGAGGGTACGCCATGATGCCGAGCAAACACGTGCATCAGTTCAGCTGCACCTCGGCATGTTCCGCTTTTGTCAGCTCCGACGCAGCTTTCGACATCCACTACGTGGATGCGAGCGGAGCCGAAATCTCAGCCGACGGGGCGCTGGCGAAAAAGAAATAACATCGCAACCGAAGTGCTGCCCCGATAGAGTGAGGTCGCAAGGTTGATGCGCCTGACTCCAGCCACGGCGAGTGCACTTCGCGTGGCGGTTGGGACCAGCTCGGACGCGCCGCCGGTGATCGAGCGGCTGGAAGTGCTGGGCGCCAGGCTTCCGGATAGAGCGGCGCCCGAACTGCGGGTACCGGCATCATGAACGAATTGCAGCGGGACATCCTGCATTGCATCGGCAACACCTCGCTCTTGGCATTGCGCAACATCGTGCCCAAGAACGGTTCGCGCATTCTGATGAAACTGGAAAGCGAGAATCCCACAGGCAGCATGAAGGACCGGATGGCGCTTGCCATGATCGAAGCGGCAGAGGCGGACGGACGTCTTACTGCAGATGGTTCTGTCGTCGAATATACCGGCGGCAGCACCGGCGTGTCGCTGTCCTTGATCTGCGCAGTGAAGGGATATCCGCTGCATATCGTGACCTCGGATGCTTTCGCACAAGAAAAGCTGGATCACATGAGAATTCTGGGCGCCAGGCTTGAAATCGTGCGCAGCGAAAGCGGGGGGATGACGGAGAAACTAACGCGGGACATGGTCGACGCCGCCCGCATCATCGCGGCAAAAACCAGAAAATTCTGGACCGATCAGCTCAACAATAAGGATCAGCTTGCGGCCTATCACAAAATGGCGGAGGAAATCTGGATGCAGACAGACGGACAGATCGACGGCTTTGTCCAGAGCGTGGGTACTGCGGCGTCGCTTCGGGGTATCGGAGAAGCTTTACGCCGTCACAATGAACGGATCAGAATCGTTGCCGTGGAGCCCTCTGAGTCCCCGGTTCTGTCGGGCGGCCGGCCGGGCGCTCACAAGATTGATGGGGTCGGAGCAGGTTTTGTGGTACCGCTGTGGCGGGAGGACATCGCCGATCAGATCGAGCAGGTTTCCACGGAGGAGGCTATGGCCATGGCCCTTCGGCTGGCCCGCGAAGAAAGTCTTTTTGCGGGGACCTCCACTGGCGGCAATGTCATCGCCGCTTTGCGATTAGCCGAACAACTGGGGCCTGGAGCGACGGTTGTGACCGTGATGTGCGATACCGGAATGAAATATCTCAGAACTTATGGAGCCGCGCTGAGCAAGGAAATGTGAGATCACCGGAATCGAGAAGGAGGATTCGAATGTGCCGATTGCAGTATTGAGGCTCGGGTCTCCGAGGATACCGAATGAGGGCTTGCGGCTTGGCACGGTTCGCAGGCCGCCACGCGGAGTGCCGAGAACGGAATTCGCAAAGCGGGATTTTTACGATGTCTGGCTGCCGAATCTGGCTCCGAGCCAGGAACTGGTGGCTTTCGCCCAACGATCGCAGGACGAGCGGTCGTGGAAGGCTTTCGAGCGAAAATTCCGAGCCGAGATGAAGGACGCAGATGCTTCGAGGGTCCTGGACCTGCTGGCCGCCCTGTCTCATCAGACCAGCTTCTCATTGGGATGCTACTGCGAGAATGAGGAACGGTGTCACCGTTCCATTCTTAAGAAGTTGCTGGCCGAGCGCGGGGCCGAGTTCTGCTGAGCGCGTTTCGTGCGGCTCTTATGAAACCGCGTGTTAGGCCAGAGCCTGGATAAGGCTCGCGACCTTGGATTTTAGGGCTCCCAGATCTGTGGGGAACCGGAGCCTGGCGGATTCGGGCAGGTGCTCCAGAATCTGCTCTGCGGACGGGGTCTCGCGCGTTTCGACGGCGCTAAAGCCTAGAGCGTCTGCCAGCCGGCACCCGAGGCGGACGATGGTCATCAAATCCGGCTTTGCACCTTGAGCGGTCGAATCCTCGTGATGGTGCGCGGCGATGGCACCCAACTCGGCGGGCAGCTTCCATTGCTCGGCCAGCCAGGCGCCCGCCTCGCAATGATCGATATCGAAAGCCTCGCGTTCGCAGTAGAGGACATCGAAGGAGTAATCCACTGCAACGTTGAGGACGTTGGCGTATTCCATTGGGTATGCAGCGAGCAAACCCATACGTCCGATGTCGTGCAGCAAGCCGGCCGTGTATGCCTCGTCGCCTTTGACGAAGCAAGCCATGCCGAGTTCCTGCGAGAGCGTGGCACAGGCCAGGCTATGGGTCCAGCAGCGGCGCAGCACGGGCTCCTTAATGGCCGATTTAACATATGCGCGCAATCCGACCGTGACGGCCAGCGCTTTGACGAAATCGAAGCCCAGCGTGATGGTGGCATGGTGCACGCTGCGGACCTGGCCAAAGGTGCCATATAACGCCGAATTGGCCACGCGCAGCATTTCTCCGGAGAAGACGGGATCGGCTTGCAGCCACCGCACCACCTGGCGGAAATCCACATCTTCCTTGCCCAGCAGTTCCAGCACCTTCATGGCGATGGCCGGGAACGGCGGCGGCGTGCTCAGGGCCCAGGGTTTTTGAACGCTTTTTGTCTCAACGAGAGCACTCATTATCTCGTGAACCTCACTGTTTCTTGATCGGCAGAAAGCTCGAGAGGCTGTAGGGCGCATCGCGCGGGAGCCGGGGGTGGCGCTTCCTGCTGTGGACGATTTCGAGCATGCGGTTAGCCAAGCGCCCCAGTAGGGCGATGACCTTTGCCGGCCTAGCCTTGCTCTTGGCGGCATGCAAAACCGGCGACGTCCTTAAAGAACTGGACCTGCCAGTTTCACGGGAACAACAGACCCTGGCCATCGATGAGGCCAGGAAGTTCCGCGAAGGATTCAACGAGGCAGCTTGGTAGGCCATTTACGGCGAAGCCTCCGAGGTTTTCCGTCGCCAGTCCGAGCAAGACTGGATGAGCCAGTACGTCGAGCTTCGCGGACGCCTGGGACTCTGGCGAAGCTCGGATGTTCGATCGGCAATCACGTGCGGGTCCCAAGTAATCTGCCTCGACGGCACCGCCGCTTTCGAAAAAGAGAGCGATGACCTCGAACTCGCCTGGATGTTTCGCGACGGTCGCGCTCGCTTGTGCTGGTGGATTCTTGAGGGCGGTGGTCAACGGACGCAGATACCGCCTGCCACTCCCCGAAATCTGATAGATCCCCCGCTTCGGCCGAACCGCAAGAGCAAGCCGGCATGAAACGTTCAGATCGCGCCGCGAAGCGTGATCTTCCAAATGGCGGACTGGACCGGAGCGCTTCCGGCTTTCTTGACTCCCTCGTCGTCGTAGTCGCTCCAGCCTGTGTTGGCAATCAGGTAAAACGAGTCGCCGGCGATTGTGCCGTGGGTTGGCTCGCCGAGGCCCGGCGTGTTCGCTTCCAAAACCTCCTGCTTGCGAAGGTCGAGTGAAAACCGCATCACGCGCGGCGGCGTAGTCCCGTTCTGAACGGCCAGGAACGAATCGCGATACACATACAGCCCGTCGATGCCGCTCAGCGCGATGTCGTCCGCCGGCACTGACCATTTCACGGCGCGGCTGGCCAGATCGATGGCTGCGATGCCTCGCAGGTAATCCGGCACGTACAGCGTTTTTTCATCCGCGGAGAGCGCCGGTGTCTGCGGAGAAGGGAACTCGCCCGGCACGTCCAGCTCGAGCGCCTTGCCGCCAACAGGCAAACGAAATACTGCCCCGTAAATTCCCTCCGACACGTAAATCTCGCCACGCCGGCTGATCGTCATGTCGCCCAGCAAGCCTTTGACCGGCGAATCAATTCGCTGCTTGAGCGCGCCCGTATCAGCGTCGAAAGCCAGCAGGGCGGTCTTGTCTTTATCGGCTTTATTGCATGGCTCGCAGTGCGGCACCCAACCGGTGGAAGCCCATAGGATCCGTCGTTCGGGGTCTACCCGGAGTGCGAGAACAGACCATGCCGCCTTCGCAAAATCCTTTCCGTCGCCCGTCACGATTTTGGCTTTGCGAACGCTGCTCACAAAGAAACGGCGCGTCTTCGGATCGTAGGCAATGTCCTCGGGAATCAGATCGCGCTCGGCGAGCGTAAACGCGGGCGTCGAATGCGTCACCGGCTTCTTTTCGTCATTCCGTTTGAGCACGGCGGCAAACTCGCTCTTTTCGCGCAAGGACGCAAAATCTTTGTCCGCGGCGAAATCGAAAACCAGCCCCATGCCCGCCAGGTTTCGCAATCCGGCCAGCGCCGCGGCGGGATTACCGAGCTTCGCCTCCGAAGCCGCCAGATTATACGCGATGCGAGGATTCCCGGGCATCAGCGGCTTCAATTCGATGAGCGCCTTGCGCAGCTTGGCGTAGTTGCCCTCTTGCATCGCCTGGCGTGCTGCATGATTCAAGACTCGCCATCGCGGCTCCGGATCCGCGGCGGCAAGCAAAAGGGCGAGAGTGAGAATGCAGATGACCAGCCTTCTCACGGCTGAGACTTCCCCAGCCGGAAGCAGGCCATTTCCGTGGTGTTGCGTACCAGCAGCAGGCCGTTGTCGATCGCCGGGATGTTCCAGGTCCGGCCCTGGATGGCGGAGAAGCGCGCCAGTTCCTGGTGGCCGTCCGGCGTTGCACGCACCAGCACCACGTCGCCGTCTTCCGTCAGGACCACCAGGTAACCGCCGGCCAGCAACAGTTGTCCGTACCCGTAGCGGCCGCCTTTCCACTTCAGCTCTCCAGTCTTGGGGTCGATGCACGCGAGAATGGCTTCATCGAATCCATAGATGTAGCCCTGGTAAAGCACCGAGGAGTTGAACTTGTTCTTCAGCCGGTTGTTCTGCCAGACGGCGCGTGCGGCGTAGGCCTCTCCGTTTTTCGCAATCTCCAGCAGCGCCGCGCCTTGACCCATCGCAGAGGACAGCAGCACGTGCGCGTCATCGATCACCACCGGCTGAGAGCAGTTCATGTCCATCTGGGCCGGGAAGGCAAACTCCCAAAGCAGCTTGCCATCCTCCACCGCCAGCCCCACGGCGCGCTCCCCGCTGATCCAGATAATCTGCCGGCGCCCCGCGAGCGTCGCCAGGATCGGCGAGGTGTATCCGGCGCGGTCGTTGAGCGATTTCCAGACGGGTTCGCCGGTCAGCCGGTTGTACGCCACGATGCTCTTGCCGCTGGTCCCGCCCGGCGTGACGATCACCTTGTCATCGACGATCAGCGGTGAGCCCGCCATCGCCCAGTGAATGTTTTTCGTGTCGTTATCGGCGAGAATATTCTTCGACCATTTCGGCTTGCCCGTCTTCGCCAATAGGCAATAGAAATCCCCGTTGGCTCCGAGCGAATAGACCAGGCCATCGAAGTACACCGGCGTCGCGCGCGGCCCAGGCCCTCCCAGCACCTCTTCAAATTGCGCGGGGTAGCCGAAAGCCCACAGCTCGCGTCCGGTTTCAACGTCGTATGCGGCCACCGCCTCCTGGTCGCGACGCTGCTCGATGGTGTAGGCGCGGCCTTCGCCGACAGTAAACGATGCGTATCCGCCGCCGACCGGCTGTTTCCAGAGGCGAGGCAAGCCCGCTGCCGGCCACGTGGTCTCGATCTCCGTTTCGGCGTAAACGCCCGCGCGGTTGGGGCCTCGGAAGTCCGTCCAGTAAGCTGCTGGCCGCGGCTTGAGAGGAGCCGGCATCTTGGCAGGAGTTGGGGCAACCGGTTCGCTGGCTGCCGGAGCTACCGCAGGCGCCTCAGCGCGCTGCTGTTTCCGGTTCTCCTCCAGTTCCGCGTAGTACTGAGACCGTCTCTTGAATGAAACTCCCTGAATCTGCATGTTGCCGTTCCACTCGAGCCGCATTCCGTACACGTAGAACAACTCGAGAACGGCAATGAGAAGGATCCCCAGCGAGCCCGCGATCCGCCAGATGATACGCAGCCCGCCACGCATCCAGAGCAGCACCAGGCCGAGCGGCGGCAACAGGACAATGCTGAGCCACAGCGCCACACGGCCGCGCAACATACGCCTACTCTACGCCTTCTCCGGCCGCGCCCGGTTCTTGCGGATGGCAAGCTGATCTTGCGTGGGCTCGGCTTCGCACTCGACGGCAATCACGCTGACCGGTTCGTCCGGCGCCTTCTCCGGCAGGCCTGTGAGCTGCACGCGAAATTCTTCCTGATTGAACTCCACGTTCTTGCCTGAAGGCAGCAGCCGCGCGGATTTTACTTTCGTCGTGAGCCCGCCCAGGCTGACCGTCGAACCGGGCCAGAAGTGGACGTGCGTATAGAGTGTATTGCCCTTGCGCGTGAAATTGGCAAACAGCGATTCCTTAACTGCGCACCGAGGCGCGCCATAGATCGTGTCGCCATACTTAGACGTCCATTTGCCGACGTCGGTGAGAATGCGCACCGATTCCTCGGGAATTGAGCCGTCCGGTTTCGGCCCGATGTTGAGCAGATAATTGCCGCCGTCGCGCACGCAGGTCACCAGATTTCGGACGATGGTCTTGGGCGTTTTCCAATCGTCATCCGCCTTGTGGTAACCCCAGCTTTCGTTCATGGTCATGCAGGACTCCCAGTCGCGGTTGCCCTCCTCGGCGCGAACCTCCTGCTCGGGCGTTCCAAAATCGCCTGCCAGGCCGTTGCGGTTATTGACCAGGATGTCCGGCTGAAGCTGAAGGACCATATCGTTCATCTTCTGGGATTCCCAGCCCTGAGGAGTGAGCGGCCAGTCGACGTCGTACCACAGGATGTCGAGCTTGCCGTAGTTGGTGCAGAGTTCCCGGATCTGCCCGTGGATGTAGTCGACGAACCGCCGGCGTGCGGCTTCGTCGGTGGCGCACCGGGCGCCATCCGGATGGTGCCAGTCCATGAGCGAGTAGTAGAACCCGAAGCGCAGACCTTCCGCACGCGCCGCTTCCACAAATTCTTTCGCCAGGTCGCGGCCCGGACCTTGTTTGGGCGCGCAATAATCGGTCAGCTTGGTATCGAAATGACAGAAGCCCTCATGGTGCTTGCTGGTCATCACCATGTACTTCATGCCCGCTTGCTTGGCGAGTTTGGCCCAGTCGCGCGCGGCGTTCGGCTTCGGCTTGAACTGCTGCGCAAGTTGCTGGTATTCGGAAACCGGGATGCCCTCCACTTCCATGGCCCACTCGTGCCGGCCGAGCACGCTGTAAAGCCCCCAGTGGATGAACATGCCGAACTTGGCTTCTCGCCACCATTGAATTCTCTTTTCGTGATTAGGCGGCGGAGTCAGGTCCTCTTTGGGATGCTCTTCGACCGCCTTCCCGAAGCGTACGCAGCTCACCGTACCCGCCGACGATGCGATTCCCAGCATCGCCAGATAGTCTCGTCTGGTCATGCAGCGATTCTATAGAAGCGCCGCGAAGGCGTGCAAGCAGGTAACTGAGCGGTTTGGACTCTAGCGCGCCGCCACGGGTTCGCGATCGGCGGTCTCTTCGGCGCTCTTGGAGTCGCCGGAACCTTCAATGCGCATGCCGTAGAAGCTGCGGTAGACGAAGAACATCGACGTCGCCAGGAAGATCACCCCGAGGACGCTACTGATCATCGACCCCTGTTGCCGGGTCAAACTGACCGCTAGCTCCACGGCCAGCAGGCCAAACAGTGTCGTGAACTTGATAATGGGGTTCAGCGCCACCGAACTGGTGTCTTTGAACGGATCGCCGACCGTGTCACCCACTACGGTGGCAGCGTGCAGTTCGGTGCCCTTGGCGTGCAATTCGGTTTCCACGATCTTCTTCGCGTTGTCCCACGCGCCGCCGGCGTTGGCCATGAAAAAGGCCTGGAACAAACCGAACAAAGCGATGGAGATCAGGTATCCGACGAAGTAGAACGGCTCGAAAAAGGCGAAGGCCAGCGTGGCGAAGAACACCGTCAGAAAGATGTTCAACATGCCTTTCTGCGCGTACTGCGTGCAAATGGCCACCACTTTCTTGGAGTCCGACACCGAGGCTTTGGTCGTACTTTCCAGGTGGATGTTGCGCTTGATGAACTCAACCGCGCGATAAGCGCCCGTGGTCACGGCTTGAATGCTCGCGCCGGTGAACCAGTAAATCACTGCGCCACCAGTAATCAGCCCGAGCAGGAACGGAGGATTCAGAATGGAGAGCCGGTCGAGGTTCTTGGTCAGGTGATCGGTTAGTGCCACGATCGTCGAAAAGATCATGGTCGTAGCGCCCACCACCGCCGTGCCGATCAGCACGGGCTTGGAAGTGGCTTTAAACGTGTTGCCGGCGCCGTCATTCTCCTCGAGGTTGGCCTTAGAGCGGTCGAACTGCGGCTCGAACCCGAAGTCTTTTTTGAGCGATTCCTTGATGTGCGGAATCTCTTCGATCATGGACAGCTCGTAAATAGACTGCGCATTGTCGGTCACAGGACCATAACTGTCGACCGCAATCGTCACCGGACCCATGCCGAGGAAGCCAAATGCAACCAGACCGAACGCAAAGACCGCCGGCGCTACCATGAGCGTCGCGAGGCCCATGGTGCTCATCATGAACGCAAGACTCATCAGGGTGAGGACGGTAAAGCCCAGCCAGTAACCGCTGAAGTTTCCAGCCACCAGGCCGGACAGGATATTCAGCGAGGAGCCGCCTTCGCGGGAGCTGGTGACGATCTCGCGCACATGCCGCGATTGGGTGGACGTGAACACCTTCACGAACTCCGGAATCAGCGCGCCCGCCAGCGTGCCGCAACTGATCACGCTCGAGAGCTTCCACCAGAGCGAAGTATCGCCCTTCAGATCCGGAATCATGAGCGAGCTGAGCAGGTATGTCAAGCCGATCGAAAGGATGGAGGTCAGCCACACCAGCATGGTCAGCGGCTGTTCGAAGTTCATTTTGTCCGCGTTCCCATACCGCGCCTTCGCGATCACCCCGTTGATGAAATAGCTGACCCCCGAAGCCACGAGCATCATGACCCTCATGGCGAAAATCCATACCAGCAGTTGGACCTGGACCACCGGATCCTTCACCGCCAGGAGAATGAAAGTGATCAGCGCAACGCCCGTGACGCCGTACGTTTCAAAACCGTCGGCGGATGGCCCGACCGAGTCGCCTGCGTTGTCGCCCGTGCAATCGGCGATTACGCCCGGGTTGCGCGCATCATCCTCCTTGATCTTGAAAATGATCTTCATCAGATCCGAGCCGATGTCGGCGATCTTGGTGAAAATGCCGCCAGCCACGCGGAGGGCCGCCGCGCCCAGCGATTCACCGATGGCGAAACCGATGAAGCACGGACCGGCCAGGTTCCCCGGCACGAACAGGAGAATGAACAGCATGATCAGCAGTTCGACCGAAATCAGCAGCATCCCGATGCTCATGCCGGCTTGCAGCGGAATGTCATAGCACGGGTACGGCTTGCCGCGCAGGCTGGCGAAGGCAGTGCGTGAGTTGGCGAACGTGTTCACGCGCATCCCGAAGGCCGCCACGAAGAAACTGCCCGATATGCCGACCACGCTGAATAACAGAATGATGAGGACCTTGAACGCCGAAAAATCCTGCAAGAAGCCAAAGTAGAAGACGATAATGGCGCCGATGAAGCACTCCAGCAGGATAAGGAATTTTCCTTGAGTCAACAGGTAAGTCTTGCAGGTCTCATAGATCAGCTCCGAGACTTCGCGCATGGACGAGTGCACGGGCATGTTTCGCAAGCGGACGAAAATGGCCAGGCCAAAGATGAATCCCAGCGCGCACACCGCCAGCCCCGCCAGCAACAGATTGTGCCCGCCGATGCCGCCCAGGAATGAGGCTGAGTTCAGGTCCGGCAGAGTGAGGTTCGCCTCACCACCATGTTCCTGCGGTTGGGCCATCAGCGGGGCCGCCAGGGCAGCCGCCATCAGAATGCCCTTTGCCATCACCTTCTCTCGATACATACAAAAAACCTCCTATAACGTCGACTGACTGGGTTCACCCAAAGGATGCGTAACTACTATGTACAATCCCTTCAAGCTTTTTCTCGGGCTAAACCGTTTGAGGCCGCCCGAATTGCAGGCACCAAGACGTAAGAGACTCTATTTCCTGCACGAACCGTGCCGACAATCCGCCACCACTGCTTTTGCCGAACAACCCTTGATGCATGCTCGGCCAATCAGTCGCATGTTACCGAAAATTAACGGATAAGAAAAGCGGCTAAATTGGGTGGTTTGACCCAGTTGTGGCGAAAAACCGCTCGGTTGAAGCCATCATACCGCAACCGCTGGACGGCTGGCATCCCGTTGTAACCCGGAATAAAACTGCTCGCATTCAGCCTCGCGGCCCCGGACGATCCGTTTTCCCTTCAGCGCTCCCTGGTGGCCTGTAATCACGGTGTATTGCCGGTCGCCGCCTTTGCTATCGTGGTACAGAATTACCCAGTCGTGCGTTTTTCCGAGCTTGTGCGCTCGCGCGGTGTTGGAAAACATTGCGGTGTACTGGCGGGCTCCGCGGAAGGTGTGCAAGACCGGCAGCCACGGTTCGCGCGCGGGGTTGAAGCGTCTCGGGGTGATCCGGCGCAGTTTCCCGGCCTCCGCCAGCTCGCGATACTCCCGGTCCACATCCAGCAACTCAGAAACGGAGACCTCGTCTGGCGCTGCCGGCGCCGGCTCGCGCACCCTTCCCAGGCGGGTTGCCAGGGAATCGATGATTCCCGCCACTGTCTTTGACCCTAGGCCGGCGACTTCCTCCAATCGACCGTCGTTGGCCGCCGCTTCGAGCTCTTCCAGCGTGTCGATGCCCAGGTCGTGATGCAGCCGAAAAGCTTGCACCTGGCCGATTCCCGGAACGGACGTGAGCAGTTCGATAGGATCGGCTTCGCCCCGCAGCCGCTCAAGAATAGGCAACCTTCCGCTGACGAGCAGAATGCGGATCGCGGTGGCGAGATGGTCGCCGATGCCGGGAAGCTTCCTCAGCCCGTCGATGCCTTCACGCTCGAAGAGTTCCGACACCGGCGTGGGCAGGTGCCGCACTGTGGCGGCTGCGCGCCGGTATGCCTGGACGCGAAAGGGACTCGCGTCTTGTTCATTCAACAAGCTCGCCACTTCGTCAAGGCGCCGCGCGATCTGGTCGTTGAGCAGCACTTTATCCGCACCGTGCAATTCTCAGACCATTGCCGCGTCTGAAAATTCGTGTGAGCATGAAATCGCAGCGGGCCGGAATGACGCATAAACGCTGGGAGCACTTCGCGCATGAGGCGGATGTCGGCGTTCGCGGTGTGGGGGCGTCAAAGGAGGAAGCTTTCGAAGAGGCTGCGCTGGCTCTCACCGCCGCGATCACCGATGTCGCGAGCGTGGCGCTTGCGGAGGAAGTGAAGATCCACGCGAACGCTCCTGATGATGAGCTGTTGTTCGTGGACTGGCTCAATGCGCTGATCTATGAAATGGCGACGCGAAAGATGTTGTTTGCGCGCTTCGAAGTCCATCTCCACGGGCGCTCACTGGATGCGACGGCCTGGGGAGAAAAGGTGGACGTTGCGCGCCACGAGCCGACCGTCGAAGTGAAGGGAGCCACTTACACGGAACTCGCGGTGCGGCAGGATCCTGCTGGCCACTGGATTGCCCAATGCGTGGTGGACGTTTAATTCTCCGGCTCCTGGAGGAACTATGGACCTGAGCAAATTTACTCCAGTATCTGAAACCGAATGGCGCGTTGAGCCCTTCGGCGCTATGCGGGTGCCGGGTGTTATCTTCGCCACCAAAGACCTCATTCGCGACATGGATCAGAAGGTCTTCGAGCAGCTCGTGAACGTGGCTTCCCTGCCGGGAATTGTGAAGGCCTCTTACGCCATGCCGGACGCTCATTGGGGCTACGGTTTCCCGATCGGCGGCGTGGCCGCATTCGATCCCGACCACGGCGGCGTCGTATCGGCCGGCGGCGTAGGGTTCGATATTTCCTGCGGCGTTCGCTGCCTCCGCACGGGCTTGACCGTCGAAGAAGTGCAACCGGTGAAAGTCAAACTGGCAGACACCTTATTCCGCAGGATTCCGGCCGGTGTGGGCAGCACAGGAAGGTTGCACCTGAGCGCCTCGGAGATGGAGGCCATGCTCTCGGACGGGGCGCGGTGGGCCGTCGAACGAGGCTATGGACTCAAGGAGGACCTCGAACGGATCGAAGAACGCGGATCCATGAAGGGAGCGGACCCCGCGGCGGTGTCGGACCATGCCAAGAAGCGCCAGCGCGACGAGATGGGCACGCTGGGCTCGGGCAATCACTATCTGGAAGTGCAGCAGGTGGTGAAAATCTTCCATGTCGAAGCCGCGAACGTGCTCGGCATCCGAGAGGGCGAGGTCGTGATCAGCATCCACTGCGGGTCACGGGGCCTGGGTCACCAGATCGGCACCGAATTTCTGAAAGACATGGCCATTGCGGCGGAGGCCAGCGGCATCGACTTGCCAGACCGCGAGCTGGCCTGTGCGCCGATCCACTCGGAGATTGGTGAGCGGTACCTGGGGGCCATGCGTGCCGCCATCAACTGCGCCCTGGCCAACCGCCAAATCCTGACGCACCTGCTCAGGGAGGCCATGGACGAAGTGCTCCCCCAGGCTGAGCTGACGCTCGTTTACGATGTTTCGCACAACACCTGCAAGGTGGAAGAGCACATGATCGGAGGTTATTCCCGGCGCCTCTTTGTACACCGAAAAGGAGCGACGCGCGCTTTCGGACCCGGGAATCCCGCGATTCCGGAGGCGTTCCAAACGATCGGCCAGCCGGTCTTGATCGGCGGCACCATGGGCACCGCGTCGTACATTCTGGTGGGCACCAAAGAGAGCGAGAGTTTCGCGTTCAGCTCTTCGTGCCACGGCGCGGGACGCCAGATGAGCCGTCATCAGGCCACCAGGACCTGGCAGGGCCGGCAGGTGATTGACGATCTGGCAAAACGGGGAATTCTCATTCGCAGCCCGTCGTATCGCGGCGTGGCCGAAGAAGCTCCCGGCGCGTATAAGGACGTCAGCGCCGTGGTCGACGCCGCAGATCAAGCCGGGCTGTCGCGCAAGGTGGCGCGGCTCGAGCCCATGATTACGGTCAAGGGCTGAGCAGCTGGTATATCCGATCGGAAGCCGGATGGACCTAACATGGATGAGATGTCCTATGAAGAGGCAAATGTCCGTCCCGCAGTGGCTACGGACGCCCGCGCGATCGCCGAAGTTCACGTGGGAAGCTGGAAGACAACGTACAAAGGCATCTTTCCTGATCATGTTCTCGACGACTTATCCGTCGAGCAACGCGCACATCTCTGGACCCAAACGCTCACGACGCCTGAACAGGACGTGATCACGTTCGTGGGGTGCGACGCCGCCGGCAGCGTAGTGGGGTTCGTTTGTGGTGGCCGCGAGAGGACGGGCCGGTTGGGCTGCGACGGTGAGCTTTACGCCATCTATCTGCTCCAAGGCGCGCAACGGCAGGGCCTGGGGAGACTGTTGGTCCATCGATTTGTCCGCGAGTTCAAGTCCCGCGGGTTCGCTTCCATGGCGGTGTGGGTGTTGGCGCGGAATCCATTCCGGAAGTTCTACGAAGCCCTCGGAGGCCAATTTATTGCCGAACAGCAGATCGAGCGCGGTGGCGAATCATTTAGTGAGATCGCATATGGCTGGAGCGATCTGAGCGGATTCGTGCGTTGACCTAGTGGCATGTCGCAGAGTAAACGTTACTAGCTGAGATGCTCGAACGGGCGCCGGCGCAGGAGGTCCACATCAATTCTGGACAATCTGTCGGCGCATAAGAGTCAGGTGGTTCATGATTTTCTGGCGACGCATCCGAACGTGCATTTCCACTTCACGCCGACGTATTCGTCGTGGCTGAATCAAGTCGAGATCTGGTTTTCCAAGGTCGAGCGCGACATGTTTGCTCGCGGAATCTTCACCTGCGTGAAGGATCTGGCCCGCGAGCTTCGCCGCTATATCAACGCCTACTCAGCGAACGCTAAGCCGATCCGGTGGAAATATTCCGATCCGACCCGCCGCATCCAAAGTAACGTTGTCCCTGCCGAATGTCCCTAGCAGCTCTCAAACTGTCATCGTGATGCGTTACGTGAGTGGCTCCCAGCCCTGAAGCGGGCTAACCTTGCTGGTCTACCCCATCGGCGATACTCTTGCGTAATGCGACCCCTTCGGTATTCCATCAACGTCACATTGGACGGGTGCTGCGATCATGGTGCAATATTACCGGACGAAGAGTTGCATCGCCACGCCACCGAGAACCTCGACCAGGCCGACGCCCTCCTCTTAGGCCGGGTGACTTACGAAATGATGCAGGCAGCGTTTCGGCCGCCGGCGCGGACGGGGGCGATGCCTGATTGGATGGAACCCTTCGCCCGGACGATCGACGCGGCAAAGAAGTACGTCGTGTCGAGCACCCTGGACCGGGTCGATTGGAACGCGGAGCTCGTGCGCGGGGATTTAGGGAAGGCTGTTCAGCAGCTCAAGCGGGAGTCGGGTAAGGGACTGTTAACGGGAGGCGTGAAGCTCCCGCTGGCGTTGGCGGAGCTGGGGTTGATCGATGAGTACGAGTTCGTGGTGCAGCCCAGGCTAGCGGGCCACGGGCCGACGTTGTTCGCGGGGCTATCGAAGCATGTCGAATTGAGGCTCGTGAGCCGGCTGGAGTTGGGCTCGGGGGCGGTGGCGATGCGGTATGAGCCGAGAAGATAGCCATTGGGCTCGTTAGCCCGAGGCGGCCGCATCATGGAGTAACTCGCGCAGATCCAGTGGAAATATTCCGATCCGACCCGCCGCATCCGCAGTAACGTTGTCTCTGCGACGTGCCACTAGGAGAACGGCCACGGCGGCGGCCTGCCCGGGCAAATCCGATTTGATCTACACTGATGGCGGGAGATTCAGGCCTGCAACTCTATCAGTTGATTCCGCCCGAAGGACTGAAAATCATTCTGGTTCTTTTTCTGTCCTTCCTCGTTGGTCTGGAGCGCGAAGAGCGTAAAGCGGCTGTGGGCGAACACTACGCCTTCGGCGGCGTGCGTACGTTTCCTTTGATCGGACTGCTCGGCTATGCGCTGGCTCTGCTTTCCGGCTCGCAGTTGCTACCGCTCGCGCTGGGCTTCGCAGTAGTGGGTGCGTTCCTTTGGCTTTCCTACCGTCACAAACTGGAGACGGCCGAGACGGCCGGCGTCACATCGGAGATGTCGGGCCTGACCACCTACGTGGTGGGTGCACTGGTTTATCACGAACAGTTCTGGATCGCCACGACAATCAGCGTGGCCAGCATGCTCCTGCTGGAGTTGAAAGTCGTGCTGGAGAGTCTGACCAAGCGGATCGCACCGGAAGAGATTCTGACGTTCACCAAATTCCTGCTGCTCACCGCGGTGATCCTGCCGGTCCTGCCGAATCAGGAGTTTAGCCCTTTTCAAATCAACCCGTTCAAGACCTGGCTGGTGGTTGTTGCCGTCAGCACCGTTTCCTACGGCAGCTATGTGCTCCAGCGGCTGACCAAAGAGCAGGGTGGCGTGATCCTGACGGCGCTGCTAGGCGGCGCTTATTCATCGACCGTCACCACGGTGGCGCTCGCCCGAAGAGCCTCGCGGGAGCAGCATCCTCACCTGTTCTCCGGCGGAACGCTCATGGCTTCCGGCGTCATGTATATGCGCCTTTTCGCGCTCGTCGGCCTGTTCAACCGGAACTTGCTCGCGGTGCTGGCTGTGCCGTTCGCGGTGCTGGCTGGAATCGGGGCCGGTGGAGGCTGGCTCTGGAGTCGAGTGCTCGACCCGGATTCCGGAAAAGTAAAGCGCGAGTATGAGCCACGAAATCCGCTGGAATTGCGCGCTGCGTTTCTGTTCGCGGCGCTGTTCCTGGCGATGTTGGTGGCCACCCGCCTCGCCGCCCAGTACCTGGGCAAGGCCGGTGTGTACGGACTGGGAGCGGTCATGGGCGTGGCCGACGTAGATCCGTTCCTAATGGGCATGACCCAGTCCGCCGGCACGATCACGCCCTTACAGGAGGCTGCGATCGGAATTCTGATTGCGGCAGCCAGCAACAACATCGCCAAGGGCGTCTATGCGTACATGCTGGCCGATCGCCAGACCGGCAGGCAAAGCCTGTTGCTGCTGGCCGCGCTGGCGGTGCTGGGCCTGGCGCCGATCGTCTGGCTGACTTAGCTCACTCTATTGCACGGCCACGGTCAGTTCCCCGAGTGTTCCCGCCGGCGTGGAATCCCCATGCAACTGCAGATAGAACGTCATGCCGTTCTTAACCCAGGGCCCGGTCATCCCGGATGTCGCTCCCAGCGCCGTGAAGAAGATCGTGCCGTCCGGGCTTCCGACTCGGACATCGTAAGCGCACGCCGCATTCACATTGATGGTCGTTGCGCCCACCCCCGTGGATGAGGGGACGGGGTTGGGGCTGGCGGAGAAGTTCGTCACCACGCAGAGCGGCGTAGAGGCCACCACGCTCATCGTTAGCGTAGCCAAAGTGCCCTGCGGAGTCGTGTCTCCCAGTTGCTGCAGAAAGAACTGCATGCCGTTGGTCACCCACGGACCGGCGGGCGCCAATACGAAATTTTCTCTGGACGCAAACAGCGTTCCGCTTGGGCTGCCTACGCGGATGTCAAAGCCGCAAGGCTGGTTATCGAACAGAGCGTCGGTGACGATGGCCGTAATGACGGTGGTTCCGCTCAGCGTGGGCGAAACAATGGGGTTGGGACTGGCTGCGAAGCTGGCGGCCTGGCAGGGCATGGGGCCGGACTGCGCACTGACGGTCAGCTTTTGCAGGGTGCCCTGGGGCGTGGTGTTTCCCTGCTGCTGGAGGTAGTAGGTCGTACCGTCTTTTACCCCGCTGACAAACGCTGAGAAAGTTCCTTTTCCGCTCGCCATCACCTTACCCGCCGGGCTGCCGGCGCGTATGTCAGCTTGACAGGCGACGTTGGCGTTGATCACGGTGAATTCGGACGGATCAAACACCGTGATGGGATTCGGGTCCGCAGTGAAATTGGTAACCGTGCAGGCAGGCGCTTGAGTTGTGACGGTAACGGGTGCAGATTGCGACGTGGACCCCAGGTAGTTGGCATCGCCGCTGTACGTCGCCGTGACGGTGTTGGTGCCTGTTGGCAGCGGAATAGTGAAGCTCGCGATTCCAATCGTGTTGCCAAGCGAGTCAAAACTGCTCACGACTTTCACCAGCGCTCCGATACCGCCGCCGCCCAGTTGGAAAGTGACGGTCCCGGTCGGGGGATCGCCAAATGGAGAGTTGGGGATCCCGACCGTCGCAATAAGCGTGACGGGCTTGCCGGACTGAGCCGGGCTCAAACTGGGCTGCACTGAAATGGTTGTGGGCGCCTGGGTGATGGTCACGACCGCCGGAGCCGAAATGCTCGGCAGAAAGCTTGCGTCACCGCTGTACGTTGCCACGATGGAGTGCTGACCCACCGGCAAAACGACATTGGTGTTGGGGCTGATTGCTTCGCCTTCTGTGTTTACAATGCCCGGGCCGTTTCCGGCTGGAGCGCCGTTATCAGTGAAGAGAATTGAACCGGTAGGCGAGCCTTGGCGGGAACGTCCCGCCACTCGCGCGCTGAACCCCACCGAATTGCTTCCGTAAACGCCGCCGTACCAGAACGCGTTGGGAAACAAGAATGTCAGTGCCCCCACCGACGTCGTGCTCGGTTCTGCGGTGACCGTTACCGGAACCGGAAGCGAATCGCTGGGAGCAAACGTGCCGTCGCCGCCGTAATGCGCGCTCACTGTGTAGGTGCCTCCGGGCAGCGTCGCCGTGCTGGCAACTGCCGAACCGTTGATCAGCGGGAATAATCCGCCGTTCGGGCCGGCGGATGTGATCAGCGATGCGTTTCCGGTAGGCGTGCCGTTTCCGCTGAGTGGGCTGACATCGATCTGAATGTTGGCCGGAGTGCCGTGTTTGATGGTGGCTGGACTGAGAGCCAGGCTGGTGCTGGTGGCGTTAAAGTTCACGGAACTCCAGGCGTTGACCAGGTTGGCGGTGTTGATCGAACCCAGGCCCGTTGCCAGATCATAACCCGGGCCTGCTGCGTACAGTGCGCCCGCTTTGCCGTAATTCGGTTCGCCTGGAACGCCACTGTTCCCCGACGTGACGTCGTTGAAGACGCAGTCGATTGCCGGCAGGGAGCTATCCTTCGAGCCGTCGCATTTCGCGTACTGCTGGGCTGCCGCCAGCCGGTACAGAACATAATTGGCCTGGCCCTGGCGCGATTTCTCCTTCTGAACCACCAGGGCCATGATGCCGGCAAACGAAGGCGCGGAGCCCGAGGTCCCGCCGACCGAGGTGAAGCTGGTGTCCGTGATCGGAGCGTCGGAGCACGAGAAGAAGAAACAGAGCAAGTACGGCGCGTCAAACGGAGATGCGGCTAACGAGACATCCGGCAAGTCGCGAACCCCGTCGGCGGGGATGCCCGGCACGCCGGATTGCCACGAGGGCTTGGCGAAGAACTTGCTGGCGCCTCCCCCGGAAGACGCGACGCGAACATTCTTCGCTCCGCATTGGGAGGTGTCACAACTGTCGTTCCAGACGGCCTCCGGAACATAGGACAGCGCGGATGAGAGCGTGGTGGCCTTGTTCGTGGCGCCCCAGAAATTACTGCCGCTCGCCGTGCCGATGAATCCGGTTCCGCCGACAGCCACCGCAAAGGGCGATGAGGCGAAAAGGTTCACTGAGAGCGGACCGGGAGCCTTGTATTGAGGGTCTCCGTCGCAGGTGTAGGGACCGGAGTCGCCCGAGCTCACTACGTATGTAATGCCCTGCGCGGCGGCCTGCGCACGCATCCCACTGAAAAACACCGCGCCTGCGACGGTGACATCGCTTTCGCAAGCGCCGAAACTCTCCGAAATGATGTCCCCGACATTGTTGTCCACCGCGTACTCCTCTGAAAGCTCCAGGCCGTCGGTGGTATCAGTGGAGGCTGAAACGATGAACTTTACGGTCGCGTTGGGCGCCACCGCGCCCGACCAGCTTACGTCCAGAGTGGCCTCCAGGATATCCCCATCGTCGCTCAGAAACTGGAAATAATCCGGGGCTGATCCGTTCACTATGACCTGCGGCGGATTTTTCGGCAGGCCGAACACACGGCGAAAATCCTGGATGTCTTCCATGTTGATTGGAGCGCGCCCCAGGATGGCGATGGTAGCGCCCGATCCGTTTATGCCGGCCTTATACAGCGGATTCATGTTGTAAATCGTGGCGTAATCCGCGGGGCTCAAGGCATGCGAGGCATCGTGCTTGTTGTAGTCCGGCTGGAAACCCTCCTTGAATGCGCTTCCGCGCCGGGCGCCGGCAAGCGCGAGCATGGGCTTCGCGCGGAAATTGTGCAGGCTCGCAACGCCAGCCGTCACCGGCGCCAGCGCCGCGGGAATTTTCGGGTCGCTCGCGTTAGCCCAGTGCTCTTCGCCGTTGACCACAAACTTGTGTATTTCGGTATGAAACGCATCACGTACCTGCGCGGCCGTGCCCGAGAACTCAATGACGGTTCGCCCCGCCGCGACGTGGTTTACTTGAAACCCGCGAGCCTGAAGCCAGGAAGTAACCGTCTGAATGTCCTGATCCGAGGGGCCGAACTGCTCCCCGAACTGTTGTGGAGTGAGCCAGTGATGAAAGCTCGCTGAAGACCGGTCCTGTTGCGCATCGAGCAGCGTCCTGAGCGCAGATTCCTGTTGCGGACTGCGGGCTAGAACCAGACGCATGCGCTCCATCGGCAGGTCCGCGGGAGCGGCGCCGCGATCGAATTGCGGGAGTGCCAGCCGGTGCGTATTCCCCCGTAAAGTCACCAGTCGCGAGTCGTCCATTTCCTCGGTGATCCGCGGCGCAACCGGCGCGGTTTGGGCGCTCGCCAGGTTCACGAGTGCTAGAAACAATAAAAAAAGCAACACAAACGGCGCAGATTTAAGCATCACATGACCCCTGTAATGGGCGGGATGGAACTCCGAATTAACGCAGAAATCTCTTAACAACCAGTCAGGAGAGTATACGGGTAGCAGGCTGGACTGGCAAGTGAATTCTGGGCCCGGCGGCAGCCTTAGACGCTGATCACGGGACAGGGCGCTTCGCGGATCACGGAGTAGACGTGCGTGCGCATGCGCCCGAACAGCTCGTGCAGCGCGCCGCGGCCAATCACCACCAGATCCGCGTGAAGCTGCCCGGCGGCGTTGCGGACGACGTGAGCTACATCGCCGCCTTCCAGCACCGTCTCCCAGTTCGTGCCGGCCTCGCGCTGCAGCTTGGCCAGTTCTTCGCGGGCAGTATCGAATAGGTAAGCGCGGAATCGCGCGCCCTCGATGTCAATGGCCGCGCGGGGCTCGGCGGACGGGATGGCGTGCAGCAGCTTCAGGCTCGCCCCGTTCTCATGGGCGAAGGCGGAGGCCCACTGCACCAGCGGCAAGCTCTTCGGCGTAAGATCCACCGCGCAAATCACGTTGCGATACCCGCTGGGCGGCGCCGGGCTCTGGGGCACGTGGGCGCTCGTCCACACCGGACATTTCACATCGTGCAGCACCTTCGCGGTTACCGATCCGAGAAGGAAGCGCCGGAAAGGTCCGTAGCCATGCGTCGGCATCATGATTAAATCGGCCTGCTCTGTTTCGGCGTATTCGATGATGCCGCGGGCGGGATCCCCTTCCCGCATCACGCGCGTGAGGGGAACGTCCCGCAATTCATTTTCGAGGAACGTGTCGACAGATTGTTGCCGGGTGCGCAGCATATCCTGGAGGCTGATCAGCGCGGCATCCGCCGGCCAGCCCGGGTAGGCTCCTGTGGGAACTTCCACCACGTGCAACAGGGTCACGCGCGCGCCGGTTCGCCGGGACATCGCAATCACATAAGGAGCGATGCCGCAAACCTGCTCGGAGAAATCTACCGGGAAAAGAATGTGTTTAAAGCTCGGCATATTTTCCTCCTTCGAGTCTCTTTGATTAGAACCTGCAAATGGTTGACCAGCAAGCACGTGATGGATCGGAAACTATTTCTTAACTTCCCACTCACGCGATGGCAGCGCAAAACGGGACTTTTTTCTATGGCTGGGTGAAACCACCCAACAAAGGATCTGCGAACAGTAGCGGATTCCATCCCTAACGCGCCTGCGCTAAACTGCTCGTTCGATGATTGGCTATGAACAGCGCAAGCAGGATCTGATCGCACGGTTACATGATTCCACCGGACCGCTCACTCTGAACAAGAGCACGTCCAATCTTTTCAGGTATCGGCCCAACGGGAGGCACGGCGGTATTGACGTGCGTGAGTTGAACCACGTCCTGGACATCGACCTCAAGACACGAACGGCGGTGGTCGAGGGGATGACGACGTACGAGACGCTGTTGCGGGAGACCCTCAAACATCACCTTGCGCCCGCGGTTGTTCCCGAATTGAAATCCATCACGGTGGGCGGAGCGTTCTCCGGCGTCGGCATCGAATCGTCGTCATTCCTTTACGGCTTTGTGCACGAAACATTCCTTGAAATCGAGGTGCTGTTGGGCGACGGCAGAGTCATCACTGCATCACCGGCCGAGAACAGCGACCTCTTCTATGGCTTCCCCAACACTTACGGCACGTTGGGCTATGTCCTGAAGGCGAAACTCATGCTCTTCCCGGCCAAGAGCTATGTGGAGATCGTACGGAAGAAGTACACCAATAGCAGCCAGTTCCTCGAGGCGATGAGCAACGCCGGAAACCAACAGCGCGAGGCGAGAAACTGGGATTTCATCGAAGGAGTGATCTTCGCTGAAAACGAAAATTACCTGACGCTTGCCAGGTTCGTAGACGAAGCGCCGTATGTGAGTGACTACACATTCATGGACATTTATTACAAATCCATCAGGAACAAGGAGCAGGACTACCTCATGGCCTTCGATTATTTTTTTCGCTATGACACGGACTGGTTCTGGTCCTCTAAGTATTTCTGGCTCGAGAACCGGTTCTTGCGATTCCTGTGGGGCAAGCGGAACCTTCGCTCTGACAAATATTGGAAGCTCATGAACTGGGAGCGCAAGCACCAGTTCTTTGCAAAGCTCTATACACTCCTCGGCAAGCGCACCGAGTCGTTAATCCAGGACGCTGAGATCCCCGCACCGCAGGCCGATGAGTTTATTGCTTGGTTCCACGAACATATTGGCATGAAGCCGTTTCTCGCAGCGCCAGTTCAGGCCTACAGAGATGATGTACGCTTTACGCTCTCGCCCATCGAGCCTGGCAGGCAGTACATGAACGTGGGCTTCTACGCGCCTCTTCCGACAACGAAACCTGACGGCTACTACAACCGGCTGATTGAGAAGAAGCTGATGCAGATGGGCGTGCGAAAGCTACTTTATTCGCAGTGCTTTTACACCAAGGACGAATTCTGGATGACCCTGGACAGTCAGATGTACGCAGCCCTCAAAGAGAAATACGACTCGGAAGGGAGGCTTCCGGACCTTTACTCCAAGTGTGTCTTGCGGGAGTAAGTAACTCGATCAGGACATCACATGAATCCATTTCGGCCCCTGCCCCTGCGCGGCATAGAGATGCTCACGCGTCCACGGAATGCGCTGGCATTGAGAGCCTGCAAACGTCACCTGAAATAACTGCAGGGTGCCCACGCGAAACGCGACCAGAGACCCGGCTAGATAGAGCCGCCAGGCTCTCACGAATCGCGGATCGAATTTTTCGCCGATTTCAAGGGCACAGCGTTCGAAACGAGCCAGCCAGTGTTCCAGGGTCTTGGCGTAGTGCAGTCGCAGGTTCTCTACATCGCAGACTGCAAAATCCCACGGCTCGAAAACTTCGAGTGCCTGCCCGAGAGCCGGTGCGTAGGCGCCCGGGAAGATGCGCTTCCGGATCCAGGCGCTCAAGGGCGCCGGCCAGTTGCGGCCGATGAAGTGCAGCAGCCCGCGCCCGGAATCTCCGATAGAACGATGAATCACGCGGCCCAGCTCGCCATAGTTGTGCAGGCCGACATGCTCCAGCATTCCCACGGACATGAAGACATCGAAGCGTCCGGAGATATTTCGGTAGTCGTCTTCGATGAACTCGACCCGGTCCGCCAGTCCCTCCTCGCGGGCTCGCTGGCGCGCGAAGACAATCTGCTCATGGGAGAGATTGACCGCTTTCACCTGCGCGCCGTATTTCCGCGCCATGTGCAGCGCCAGCGCTCCCCAGCCGCAGCCCGCTTCGACGACGGTTTCGCCCGGCTGGAGCTGAACTTTCCGGCACACGTGATCCATCTTGGCGATTTGCGCTTCTTCCAGGCTGGCGGCCGGCGTGGGAAAATACGCGCACGTGTACAGCATCTCCCGGTCCAGCCACCGCCGATAGAAATCAGCATTCAGATCGTAGTGATGGTGGACATTGTCACGCGAGCGCCGCGGCGTGTTGGCTTTCAGGCGTTCCAGCCACTGGCCCTTGCTTCTTGTCAGCCATGCGTAAGGCCGGGAACTGGGCCAAGACCGGTACACAGCCTCGAGCAAAGCCACCAGGTCGCCCTCCACCTCGACAAGGCCTTCACTATACGCGTCGCCGAAGCCCACCTCGGGACGCAGCATCAGCCTGAAGAGCGTGGGGAGATCGCGGATGACGATGGTGCCAACCGGTGGAGCACCCGCGGGAGAGACCGCATCGCCCCCTTGTAATGCCAGTCGAACGGGCGGCTGGCCGGTCGCACTCAGAACCCTTTGAAGTAGCCACCTCTCGAACGGAGAGGAACAGAGAATAGGCATAGCAGCACACCCCCGTTCTGACTGCATTTTAGGCGTTACAGCGCCTCTGGCGCAATCCAGTCGAGACGCTACCGTGCCAGATCGAACGCTTCGATGGTTTTCCGGTCGCGGAGGTAAAGCCGGGTGCCCGCCAGGGTCGGAGGCGTCCAGGCGATGCTTTCGAGCACAGAAGCCTTGGACAAAACCTCAAATTTCTGCGGGGTGACCCGGCACAGCGCCAGCGTTCCATCCTGATCGGCCAGGATGATCTTGCCGTCCGCATAGAGGAGCTGCGCCTTGGCAAATCCCCGGTCCCGCCATAGTACCTTGCCGGTCTTCAATTCGACCGCGGTCATGAACACTGGCCCGTCGTAACCGCTTGAAAAATAGACCACTCCGTCGCGCTGAATCGCCGTGCCGAAGTGAAGCTGGAGATGGATGTCGTACCAAAGCTCCTGCACCGTGGTGCGCCCGCCCGACTGGCTCAATTGCAGCACCCGCGCCCCCTCGCCGTACGCCGATGCCACGAAAAGAAGGTTGCCGGGCGCCCAGACGGGGGTGCTCACTGCAAGCCCGTAGGGAGTTTTGTGCTCGTGCGTCCAGAGCAGCGTGCCATTGTCGGGAGAGAAACCCACCACGGTGTCGGCCGTGAGCGCCACCACCTGTGGCTGGCTGTCCACACTGATTAATAGCGGCGAAGAATGGGCATTCGTGAACTCCAGCGCCTTCCAGACCACAGCCCCGTCGCTCTTGCGGAAGGCCACTGCGCCCGCCCCGTTTCCGCCGGCCAGGTAGATCAGCGTGTCTTTGTAAGGCAGCCCGTGGCAGGAGTAGCCAAACTTCATCTGGGTTCCGCCGAATTCGCTGTACAGGTCGTGCGACCACACCAGCTTGCCGGTTTTCTTGTCGAGAGAATGAATCTTGCCGGTGCCGCTCGCCGTGACGACACGGTCGCCCACTACCTGCGGCATGGCATACGGACCGGGCCCCACTACTTCCGAGTACGAGTTCGTAAACGGATTGTCATACTCGTACTCCCATCGCGTCTTGCCCGTCGCGGCGTCGAGCGCGGTCACGACATCCTTCGAACCCCGGCGAAATGCGGTGTACAAAACCCCCGCTTCCTCCGCGATCCCCGAATAACCATCTCCCAGCGGCCTGCTCCACAGCTTCTTCGGACCGCTGGCCGGCCACGCGTCCGCCAGCCGGGCGGAATTGACGATGAAGTCACGGTTTTGTCCGCCCCAGACAGTCCAGTCCTCGCCGGCTGCCGACACGCTGAACAACAACGCGCAAAGAGACAGAGCGGTGATTGAGACCATGATCCGATTGGACGCCGGGACCGTCGAAAAAGTTTGCATTTACACTTGTGTCATGCCTGCATCGAACCAGCACAGAGCCGTTCGCGGTATAGCTAGGAGTATGTCCACGCGACTGCTTGTCCTCGCCTTGTTCGCTTGCGCCATTTGCCGGCCGCAAACGCATACGGTTCTCAAACAGATTCAGTCGCACCACCAGGGCATCGCAATCTGGTGGGTTGGTAACGCCGGCTGGCTTATCAAATCCGGCAACTTGCTCGTCAGCACCGATCTCGACTTGAGCGATGAGGAAAAGGTGCAGCCCCCGCCCATCACCGCCGAGGAACTGGCCCCGGAACTCGATGTCGCCTTCGTATCGCACCATCATGGCGACCACTGCAACGTCCCCACCATCCGGACGCTCGCGCAGCGCGGGAAATGCATTTTTGTGCTTCCCCAGCCGTG